>JAEEGL014607684.1_pt1 | contig 19928 bp, 16 predicted proteins | sample 9134231 | NCBI WGS metagenome assembly JAEEGL01 (sample SAMN16246548, study PRJNA631951) | gut metagenome | biome: gut microbiome; feature: rumen; material: fiber-attached | host: Bos | place: Iran: Karaj | collected 2018-10 | reverse complement strand
TGGACACCGCTAAATTCGGGACTGCAGCAATCAATGACAATAGATTGTTATACTGAATCGCAGAGACATAATCACTTGGTTTCAAAATGTTATTGAATACCAATCTCAAAAGCACACCTGCCACACTGTTTCCGGCAATCAGGATTATGCCCAAATAAAGTTTAAATCCGTATTTTTTGTTTGCATATATGACAATCATAACCGCGCACACGGTTATGAAAAAAACAGAAACGATATTGTTGAACATAGAAAGCCTGATAATAACATCACTGCCTAAGTAACGCAGTAATAAGACATATATTGCATTTAACAAAGCGCCGATAGAACTAGCTGTCATCCAGATGCCAAGCAGTTTTGTCAATTTGTCTTTTGTGCAGATAATTACGATTGATAAGATCAAACCGGCTAATATAACTACCGGACTGCAAAAGTAATATAAAAAATACAAAAACGAATGTAATGAATCCACGAAAAAGTCTCCCTATATCTAATTATGTTGACTATTATAACAAATTAGATACGGGAGACTAAATCTGTGGCTTATTATTTCTGCTTCTTGATTCTGATAGCGTAAGTAAGCGGAATTGCTATAACGATTGCGGCACCCGCCTGAATAAAGTTAAATGCTACTGAACCCAGAGCGGCTTCTTTGCCATACATAAAGACCTCAAAAGCAAAGTATCCGCCAACCATGATGAGCTCAGCCAGAACACCTGCTAACAATCTCAACAGAAAACCTATTGCTTTTTTGCCATTTGACTTTGCCATAATAATAGCAGCCGTAAGTCCCATCAGGCCCTTGATAACAAATGTAGGAGCAATATATACAGGGTAACCGGCTATAAGGTCACCTAATGCTGATCCGATTGCTGCAGGGAAAAATGCAGCCGGGCCAATAAAATACGAAGCTATAAGGATAACACCGTCACCTAAGTTCATATAACCGATGGCAGTAGGAATCTTTAATTCCGTTCCGATGAATACCAGTGCAGCAAAAATACCGCACAAAGCAATTACCTTAAGACTGGATCTATTATTCTTTTTCTCATTTTCTGACATATTAATCACCTCAATATACTTATTAGATCGATCGGATCGGAACAAATTGTCTCTGCTCCGTTCTCAACCAGGAATTCGCGGGTCTTATAACCCCAGGTACAACTGACAGAGCACATTCGGCTGTTTCTTGCAGTCAAAATGTCGGTATCAGTATCCCCAATGTAAACAGCTTCACTGTTATCAACTCCTAACGAGTTAAGACATCGTTCCATGGGTTCGTAAGACGGTTTCCTTTCTACTCCTTCGACAGAACCGCTGACATAATCAAAAAGGTCCGGGAAAAAGTGATCTATAAGCTTTTGAGCAGGCTCATCATTCTTATTTGAAACACATGCGAGCAGCATTCCCTCAGATTTAAGTCTGATCAGCGCTTCGGTAATACCATTATAAGGATGGGTGTTCTCCAGATAATGTGAATCATAATATGAAACATTATCTTTAAGAAGCTTTTGCTTTAACTCCTCGCTAAACACTCCGGGATCTGCCAAAAGACTTCTCTCAATAAACTTAACTACGCCATTGTTGATAAAAGTCTTCACTTCATCCGGTGTCTGTGGAGCAAGATTATTCATCCTTCTGGCAGCATTGAGACTATAGGTTAACCCGCCCAGAGTATCCAGGAGAGTACCATCGAGATCAAAGCATGCCAGTTTGTACTTCATAACGCCTTAAACTAAGCCCTTTCGCAAGTTTTAAGATATATTATCATTTTCCTACTAATTGTATAGGTAAAATATTAGGACAATTAGCATATATATAACACTCTATTATTCTTAATCAAGAATCAAATTGTAGAATTAAGCCGGATTTATTGCTAACATTGAGTTTGAAAAGATTAGAAATCAGGAGTATTTTATGTCTGTTATTAAATTCAACACTATGGATCTCGGCACTTATGAAACCGATATCGTTGTTTCTTCCATTAATCAAACAAACACAGCAAACAATAAGCCAATGCTTAAGGTCACCATCAGCGACGGTGAAGAGAGTATCTCGGCATTGATGTTTGATTCCACTAAAAAAGATTTAAACGCTATCGGTATTGAGGAAGGCTCTACTGCCCTTATCACTCTCGAAGTAACGGATTATAAGGGTAACAGAAGCTACAAGATCACTAATATCAATCCCGTTAAGCTCCCTGAAGAGGAGTTAAAGCAGTTGGTTAAGATGCCTCCGGTCGAACCCGAGAAGCTCGTAAGAGATATCATTTCCCTGATCAAACAGTCTTCAGGCAGGCCTTATGACCTTACAACTACAGATGTCCCTGCTGATGATTTCTCGCTTACCGCTCTGGCTGTAAGACTGATTGGCAATAACATCAAGGCATTCACAAAGTCTTCAGCAGCAAAAACAATGCATCACAACATCTACGGCGGACTCGCATACCACACATACAGAATGCTTCTCTCCGCTTATAAAGTTTGCGAGGTATATACACTCTTAGACCGTGAACTCCTCGTTTGCGGCACTGCTCTTCATGACATCGGAAAGCTCTTTGAGATGAAGACATCTGACACGGGCATAGCAACATACACCGACATGGGTAATCTCTGCGGACATTTAATGCTCGGCATAGAGATGATCGACAAAGAGGTATGGAAACAGAATCAGGCTAAAGGCATCTCAACATATAACGGTGAGCAGATCACAATGGTTAAGCATATGATCGCATCACACCACGGCCAGCCTGAATGGGGCGCTATCAGAGTTCCATCTACTCCCGAGGCTATGATCCTTCACGAGCTCGACATGATCGATTCCCGTATGTATATGTATGAAGAGAACTTCGCAGATATGCAGCCGGGATCTTCCAGCGATCCTATTTTCGGTATAGCAGGCGAAGGCAAAGCAGTCATCTATAAGAACTCATTCAGCAATTACAACTGAAAACCGGATCGATCAGATATCGTAATTCATCTCATACATCTGGCCATACATATCTTTGTAGTAGAGGATCTTATTCTCCTCATCCAGAGATACGAATGTCGAAAAATCGGGAAATGAATACGTCTCATCCGTTGCAGACAGCTTGATATTCGAATTGCTTAAGAAAAACTGCGGAAGGGCCTGCATCGTAAGATCTCTGACGAGGCATCCGTCCTCGTTTCTGTCTTCATCGCTCATAAGGAAATAATCCAGATATACTTCCTGCATACCATAACAGGAAGATAATGCCCATGTAGTATCAACGTGATAACCCTGCCCGTTAAGGACAACATAAGTCCATGCATGACACATATCAGGTTCGAAACAACCTACATCCAAAGCATCAATTCCAACCTGAAGCAACAGATAACCATAAACTGCACCATAATCAACACAAATGCCCTTTTTGGTCATAAGGGTTTGGTAAAAGGAACATTCACCGGTGAGTTCCCCGTCATCATCTTCGTAATCGTAGTTTTCGGCTATATAGAGATAGAGTTTTAAGCACTTCTCAAAGTCTGTGTCATCGTTTTCGAGCGTGCTGTTAAGAATGTCTGTAATAAGATTTTCGAATTCTGCCTGTCTTACTACAAAATCCTCAACCGGCATCTTGTAGTAAATTCTTCCTACTCCATTCTCATAAGGGGTAGTACCGTCATTACTTTCACCGGATATCTTCAGGCATGCTGCCGGAAACAAATTGGCAGTAGTACTGTCCTTCATGCAGAAATCGTATGCTTCCTGACTGGAGCAGCTGAATGTGGTCTCACCTGCTCTTAACGCATCACACATATTGTAAAAGGAATCCCAATAGTCTTGTGGAATCTCCATAGCCAGCGTTGATGAATAAACATGAGGATTGAATTCATACGTGGCAGGCTGCGTTTCAGCCGAAGTGATCCGGATATATGTAGTCTCACTCTCAGTCTCACTCTCTGTAGTAATATCCGTAGTTTCCGGCTGTAAATCATCAACAGAAATATCAGTATCCTTATTAGTACTGCATCCGGATATAACAACCGCTGCAACCATAAGGGCGCTGATTAACTTAATACCTTTCATTCCTATTTCCTCCACCGGAGGATTATAACAAACAAGGTCTTAAATCTTGTGAGAAAACCTCGGCATTTGAGAAAACATCTTATATATTTGATTAATCCTGTTTTTTGAAGCTGACAGTAATCGATAAAACTCCATCAACCAGATCCGCATCTATTGAACCGTCATTTCTGGTAATGAGTTCTTTGGCAATAGAAAATCCCAATCCTGTAGATTCACTGCCCTCTTTAACAGTAAAGTATCTGTCAAAAAGCTTAGCAGCAGATACTGGGGTAAGATCCGGAGCGGGATTACTGAATGTTGCTGTTGCACTGTCATCGAGTTTTACAACAAATGCGTTATCTGCATATTTCAGAGCATTGCTGATGATATTCTCGAAAATACGGTTCGCACTCTTCATATCACACTCAACATAAACAGGGTGCTCGGGTATTTCAATCTGAGGTTCTATTCCCCTGTCTGTAAAAGCTGCATAGAATGAGAGCATACATTCTTCAAGAACGCGGCATACATCTATAGTTTCTGTCGAAGAGATCTTCTCTGAAACAGGATATTTTGCCTGATCGGTTGAAGTGCTGTATTTAAAGAGTTCATCCGCCAGTTCACCCAAAGATAATGTCCGGTTCTTTATTCTCCCGAGATACTGTTTTTTTATTTCTTCATCTTCCTCATCTTCAATGAGATCCAGATAGGAATTAATTGCCGTAAGCGGAGTCCTGATGTCATGAGAAATGGAAGTTACCGCTTCCGACACCTTACGGTTTCCTTCTATGTACTCATTTCTCTCCTGATGAAGCTTATTTAATTCCCTGTTAAGAGTCTCGGCTGTCTTTTTGGCATGAGGATCAGTTGTGGTAAGAGTAACGGGAACCTGTGTCTTTCCGTTAACCTGATCTTCGATATTTTCGGCCAACTCATCAAACCCGCGTCTCAGCAGCACGATCTTTACGACCGCTACAACAAGTGCAATAACAAGAACTATACAAAGAAGTATAAGAATCTTCAACGCTGTATTTTCCATTTCGATATGAACAATATTACACCAGGAAACCTTTTACTTGATTTCCCGCTTCTTAAATAATGCCACACCCAGTAAGTTGCCTGCAAATATCCAGATAACATTACTTGCTACATTAATTGTCATCAGGCCGTCTCTGTAAAAGACATAAGGAGAGAATGATGATATAGACTCTCCGAAGTGCATGATCAGTTCCGGATCACTGTATATCCATAACAGCAAAGCCTTCCTGACACCATCAGGCAACGAACTGTCCATGGTAATACTGAGCGTTTCTCCCTTATATCTGTATTTGGGAGAAAACTGTGACAGATCAAAGTATTCTTCAAAAGCATACGGTGCTTCTTCATTTGCCTTCCTGATCTTTTCGAGATCTTCACTCTCGACATTAATACTTTCCGTCATAAGCAAAATTGTCTCAGGTACCGCTGTCGGATAAATAAACATTGACATTGCCAGAAGGAAACTTGCTACAAAAGCCAGAGTCCTCTTTTTGCTGATAAACAAAACTGCCAGGCACCAGGAAGAAATCGTGAAAGACAGCAACAGATCAATAAGTAGCATAACAAGTATAACCGGAAGATATATCGGTGGATGCCATTTTAAGATAAGACACCAAATGGCATAAACAGAAGTATTCAACACCAAAGCAATGAAATCCAAAACAAAACTGAACAGCATAGATGCTAAATAGATCCTGCTTCTGCTATGTCCACTCGAGATCAGGTTCTTTATAGTTCCGTCACTGAATAATCTTCCGAAAAAGACAGGAATAAAAATCGCCATCAGGATTACCGGAACCATGGGAATGTCATTAAGAATGCTGAACACTAGCTCTGTCTCATCAAATGCACAGACATTTTCTCCCAATAAAGTATTAAATGTATCTTCAGGAAGGGTCTCACAACCGAATGCATATACATCGTAAACGGTAACATCGAGCTCTTCATACCTCGTCAATGAATGATCAGATATAAACTCATTGTTGGTATTCACGTACTCTACATAACTTATATAAGCAGTTGCAACCAACAACAAAACCACGAGCACCCATGTCTCGATACTTCTAAAGAACCGGAATAATATGCCCGTAAGTATCTTTTTCATTATGTGTACTCCTTCTTGTTAACTGCAACAAGCCCTAACGCAGAAGATAAAGTGATAACAGAACCGGCGACGGCATAAGAGTTATCACATGTGAAATCCTCATAATCAATAACATAGAAAATGCTCGACTTATATACATAATCGATCACTTCTCTGGTTGTACCTCCGACGTATTTAGAATTGAGTTCCCACTCAACCTGTTCAGTCTGTTCATTTTTAACTGATTTTCTGTACGGCTCTTCAAGAATGCCCTCCAATAAGAAAGTACCCATATAAACAGCCGGAATCAGCATTAGTGACATGATGATCGCAAGCATTTTTCTGCTTATGAAATATTGGAACAAAAGATACAAAGAAACATAAGCGAGGCAGATAATAAAAGACTTCAATACCAATCCGGTAATCATGCTGTTTATCTTAATATAACTTCTTTGCGGAACAAACTTCGCAAAAGCATAAAACATTAATAGATTAATTACATTAGACATAACTAAGGCAATCACAGTAACAATATAATCTGCAAGATATATATGTACTCTTTTAATTCCAGTGGAAATCTTATTATTAATCGAACGGTACGATATATCTGAACCTGTAAAAGCAGTGCAGAAAACAGCTCCGGCAACAGGAATTACTACCGCCAGTTTTGCAATGCAATATGCGAGGAAATCATTGGCGATCGCTCTCGGTCTGCCGAAAACAGACGTGGAAATGACAAATGTGCTGGTATCAAAAATAATCACTGCACCAATGATCAAAGAGATGATCAGAACTAAAAGAAATGCTTTAGTTCTGAAGAAACGGAAAAAGGCTGAGTTCAGAGCGCATTTCATGCGAGTCCTTCCTTCCGTGCTACAAGGTTCATGAAGTATCCTTCGAGACTCTCGTTGTTCTCATTGATTGAAATAACTTCAACTCCCGCTTCATTTGCAAGAGACACAATCTTTGAGGCGGCAATATCAGTAAAGATATCTATAGTATCTTCCCCTTCCAGTTTGTAATCGATCTTTTCGCGGTCAAATACGGGACATAACGATTCTGTTCCTGATACTTTAATTCTTGATGACTTTCTGACTTTGCTCATGAGTTCCTCACTGCTCAGAGTCTGAAGGATCTTTCCACCTTCAATAAAGGCATAGTGTGTCGCGAGTTTTGACAATTCTTCGAGGATATGACTTGAAATAAGAATTGTTGTATGTTTTTCTCTGTTTACCTTCAAAAGAATCTCTCTCATCTGGATAATGCCCTGCGGATCAAGACCGTTAATAGGTTCGTCCAGAATAAGAATATCGGGATTACCGCATAATGCCACGGCAATTCCGAGTCTCTGTCTCATACCTAAAGAGAACTTGCCTGCTGTCTTTCTTCCGGTATCTTTTAATTCGACCAGTTCCAACAGTTCAGGAATACTATCGAAAGAAGTCATTCCGAGATTAATGTATTGCAGTTTTAAATTGTCATAGGCCGACAGATTCCTAAAAACAGCGGGGCTCTCGATAATTGAACCCATCCTTCTTCTTACACTCAAGATGTTCTTATCGCTGCTTGATACACCGCTGATGGAATAAGATCCTGACGTAGGTTCAGACAGACCCGTAATGATCCTCATAAGTGTAGTCTTTCCTGCACCGTTTCTTCCTACAAGTCCGAAAATAGATCCCTTGGGTATTTCAAGAGAGACGTTATCCAGAACAAGCGCTTTACCGTATTTCTTACTGATTCCGTTTATAGAGACTACGTTTTCCATCACTGATCTCCTTTAAGCTTAAACCCTATTCCCCAGACTGCTTCTATATATTCTGTTTCCGTAAGTGTCTTTATTTTCTTCCTGAGATTACTTATATGAACCTTTACCGAGCTGTCAGTACAATCAGGTGTCTCACTCTTAATAAGATCCAACAGTTCGGATTTGGAGATGACACGTCCGCCGGCAGATGCCAGCATCTTCAATATTGCATACTCGGTCCTCGTGAGTTTTAATTCTTTGCCTTCGATAGTAACCTCATGCTTATCTGTATTTATCAGCATTTCACCACATGAGATCCTGCCAGGGTGTTCCTTTCGGGATGTGGTACGGAGAGCTGCAGTAACTCTCGCCTTGAGCTCCCTGATATCAAAAGGTTTGGTTATATAATCAACACAGCCTTTTGACAAAAGAGATATCTTATCGTCGATCGAAGACCTCGCGCTTACAGCTATTACAGGCGTATCTTCAGGAATATGTGTCAGGAGTTCTTCTCCGGACAGACCGGGAAGCATAAGATCCATAAGGATCAGGTCAGGACTCTGACCGAGCATTATACGGCCTTCAGTCCCCGTTGTAGCACGCAGGACCTCATAACCATCCTTCAACAGCTCTTTTTGAAGGACTGCACCGATATCTTCATCATCTTCAACAATAAGTATTCTGCTCATGTAAAAATCTTATTTCTAAACCCTTTTCAAATCAAGTTTACGGCACAAATGTTACCTGTATCTTAACTATTTTATCGGTGATATTGATTTATAATGAATCTATGAAAACCAGCTTAAGAGACAAGATTATTTCCATATTTCTCGCAGTGTCATTAATGGCACCTCTCGCTTCATGTGCATCCAAAGACAAAGAATATGAAGTCATTAAGGCTGATGATCCATGGTATGAGTGCGAGAGTTTTATGGTATCTGATCTGTATTCAAAGAAGGATTATGAATATATTTCCTTTAGTACTATCGGAACGTACGATGAATTCATCTTTGTCTCTGTCGATGCTTCGAAGAAGATTCCAAAAGAAGAGCGCAATTTAAAAGATACTGATTATTTGAAGTACTATGAGCAGTCGATTCTGAAACTCTCTTTACAAGGTGAACTCATAGATAAAACGGATTATGTAAACTTTACGCCGGAAGGCTATTACAGATTCCTTATGAATGCATGGGTCTCTGACGGCAAACTTAATACACTTGAGATTACACTGGACACAGTAAATGGTAAATATGTTGACTACTACTTAAATGGTGAACTCTTTACTCTTCCTCCTGTATACAACCGGTACGACGAGCCTTTGCGTCTTACAAACATGTATACAACAGGCGGGTACACTATCTGCATAATCAATCCAAAATACGGACAGACTATTTCAGTTGAGTCTCCCGACGGTTCTTTTTATGAGACTTCTCCTGCCGATGTCTTCAACAGATATGTAGATCTATATGGAATATTGCAAGGTTCAGAAGACAATATTATCCTGTTTGGCTATGACGATTATGAGATGGTTTATGCCTCTCTTAATCTGAAAACGGGTGAAACAACGGAGCTTACCGGTCTGTTGGGAAGCTTCGACACACAGATCGACACTGCCTCCGGCAAGTCAATTTCAAGAGATCTTACGGGTTTCAATTTCGTCAATGAGCAAACAGGAGATCTCACAAAAATCTGCGAGTATTCTGATATCAATATGCCTTTGGATGAACTGATTGAGTCACAGCTATTATTCATCAGTGATTCGGGAGATGAAATTATCCTCGCCCATGAGATCTATAATTCGCCAGGCTCATTTGATTATGAACTGGTACATCTTACAAAATGCGATACAAATCCCAATGCCGGTAAGACTGTATTAACTCTGTCAAATGATGACGGAGCAGAACCCAGTAATTCCGATTTCTATGCAATGAAGCTGTTTAATGAACAGAATGCTTCTTTCTTCATTAAATACGTTATTCCTTACGATGCTTCAGGCGAATATATAGATACAGAGGCTGATATTCTTATTCTCAACAACCCTAAGGCTGACCCATCAGACAGCATCAAATATGTCGATCTCGCTCCGTATCTTGATATTAACAGCGAAGCATTTAAGGAAGAATTCTTCACCAATGCAATTGACGCTTCCATGACCGGTAATTCTTTGTACCGTGTTCCTCTTGATATTTCGGTATCAGGAATAATAACCGCATCTGTAAATGTGCCTGAAGGCCAGGTCGGATTTACTTATGAGCAGTACCTGAAATTTGTCGATGATATATGCAATGGAACCGATCCGTTGTATAACACACCCGGTTATAAAATGGGCAAGGCTGAATGCTTCACGAAACTGTTTCTGACGATGAGCGATTTGTATATCAGAGACGGCAAAGTCGATCTTAACAACGACAATTTCAGAGAACTCATCTCATTTGTCGATGAATATGGTGTCGACAACGAAGTTCCTGATGAAACAGGTCATAACAGCATGGTTTCAGATGTTGTAAGCAGTATTGAAGAACACAATGCTAATCTGGAAGGCAAACTCGGCGCAGTTTACGGTACCTTCTATAGTTTTGATCGTTATATCGATTGCTATGAAGACTACGGTGAAGGTCTTGGAATTTACGGTCTCCCCTCACCTGACGGCAGAGGTCCGCAAACTGTTTCAACCGAATTCGTAAGTGTAATGGCCGATTCTAAATACCCTGAAGCATGTGCCGAATTCGTTAAGTACATAATGTCTTACGAGGCTCAATGCAAAACCAATTATGCTAACCCGATCAACCGCAAAGCATTAATGACAATTACGGAATCAGAATTAAACTACTACAACGAATCAGTTACTGATGACGGACTCCCGAACACAAATCCACTGTCTAAGGAAACGATCGCTAAGTATATTGATCTGATGTCTTCACCTTATATGGGAATGAATGCCGGCGGCAATATAGAGATCATATTAAGAGAAGAATCAGCCTCTTATTTCTCAGGAAGCAAATCTCTTGATGACGTAATACCTGTTATGGAAAAGCGTATCCAGACAGTAATAGACGAGAATAAGTAAAAGGCTTATTTACCTTCAGGATAAAGTACAGGAAGTGTCGGTAGTTCTGTAGGAACAGTCTGTTCCTTAATCTCTGATACAGGAGTAATCGTACCATCCGGACTTCGTCTTACAGGAATACCGGAATTGGATTTGATCGCCTCAACATAATCAGCAATCGATTTGATCTTCTTCTCGAAAAGCATTCCGCCCATATCATTATCGTTATAGAAATGAATGTCTGATCCTGCAGTCACAGGCAGACCAAGACCTAATGCATATTCATAAGCCAGCGCATTCATGTTGGCCTTATTTGCGGCATTATATATCTCAACACCATCAATGGCAGAAGCAGGAACAAGCTTGATATCAGTAAGATAATCTCTTTCTCTGTACGGATGAGCCTGGATCATGATTCCTCCGGCAGCACGGATTGCATCGTGAAGTTCATGACGAGTCATGTCCATCATCTCTTCGTGATCTTTTATCCATTCTTTATCAATTCCGTATAGGAGATACTCATCTTTACAGAAGTTGACTTCGACACCGAACATTACTGTGAAATCCAAACCTTCAGCAGCCTTTAATGCACGCTCGTAGCCAGACGCGTAAATATCAACTCTTTCTTTCCAGGGGAGATATTCAGGGACACATGTGTTGCCGTTAAAAAAGTGGTCAGTAACGATTATTCCATTGTAACCTTTTTCCATCATATAGCGGATATAATCTTCACCGTTTACACGGCCGCAGGCACTGGCCTGACATGTATGCAGATGTGTCTCGTATAAAAAGCCCATAGTTGCTCCCTTCCATTGATACCGCGAAAATGCTAACACTTGCGAAAAATCAAATCAAGAGTCCGGGAACTCTTATTGGGGATCAAGAATACAATGCATCTTTCCATTCAATATTATTAATTAAACAGCAAATAGAAAAGCACGGGAACATCTGTCACCCGTGCTCTTCTAATATGTTTATGGCACTTAAAATGATTTACTTATAATCTTCGACATCGAATTTTCTGTCTTTGAAATAATAATCCCTGTCTGCTTCTGTTATCTCTCTTACAGGACGGCACGGATTACCGTATGCGAGCATGTTATCAGGAATATCTTTTGTAACAACACTACCACCGCCGATAACAACATTGTCGCCGATGTGAACACCGGGACAAACAAGAACATTACCGCCTATCCATACGTTATCACCGATCGTGATGTCGATTCCGTATTCGTATCCGGAATTACGTGATTCAGGATGCAGAGGGTGGCCTGCCGTGCAGATCTGAACATTAGGACCGCACATAAAGTTGTCACCGATCTTTACTTTGCCGACATCAAGAATAATGAAATTGTAGTTGGCAAAAAAGTCTGCACCTACCTCAATGTTATAACCATAATCACAGTGGAAAGGAGATTCAATGCAGAGATAACCTTCCTTGGTCTTTCCTAAGATCTCACGGAGAAGAGCGGATCTCTCTGCCTGTTTATCAGGCTCAAGGTTATTGTACTTATAGAGCTTTTTCTTGCATTCAATGCGATCTTCGCTGAGTCCGTCCATCCAAGATTTATATGGAAGATTAGCGAGCATTCTTTCTTTTTGAGTCATTATGTCAACCTCCATGATCAAGCCTCTTCAACATAGCCTTGTCTCGGAACCAGACGGATCTCAAATGTCTCACGATACTTAACATCCTTCTTAACGGGCTGTGTTGTAATGTTATCCTGTGTACGCTCGATTTCCTTTGCTGCAAAGTCACAGAAGAATTCACAGAAATCGTTATTCATGAGCTGCTCTTCGTGGAGGAACTCATTCATCTGCTCAGGAGTGTACGGAAGGACTGTAAAATCGAACTTCGGATTAGCACCAATTCTTCTGATCTCAATTGCATCACCATCACCGTTTGTAAGCTTAACGATCTGGGTATCCGTATGAGATGAATTCTCGGCAGGTCTTGCATAAGGATGGTAGATCTTACCTGCACCTGCTGAATAAACTCCAAGTCTTGCAGCATTCTTACGGTCAACATATGACTCACCAGGTCCTCTGCCGTACCATGAGCATACACAATCGTCTTTAACGATCGGGAATCTGATTCCGTATCTGACCATATCGTACTTAGGCTTGAATTCCAGAGTAACTCTGATCACATCAGCCTTAGGAACTTCGTAGAAAACGATTACTTCACCGTGCATCGCGAAAGACTTATATCTTGAGATCATGGTGAACTCACCGTCTCTGCTGCTGTATTCAGAACCTACGAACTTGATTGAATTCTGGATCTGTTCGTAGTCGCTCTCTTTAGAGAATACTGTTCTCGCGAGGATAAAGCTCCTGTCCGTTCTGTCGATATTGGAAGGACAACGGTAGAAACTCGGTGCAAGAGGTCCCTTAAGGAAGTTATATCCTGCAATTTCGAGGGCCTCGAGGCTTCCGGGATCTCTGGAGAATCCGATCTTAAGATTGCCCTTTCCTACGAATAATCCGTGAGATACGGTTGAAACAGCATTTTTAGTGATTACAGAACTGATTGTTTCTTCTACAGGTGCAGATCCGTCTGAATACTCAGCATTAAGTTCAGCGAGCTGGCCGTTGTTTTCGATACGTTCAACTCTGCCTGCATCTTCTTCTGTAAGCAAAGACTGGTCTTCGATAATACCGGGAAGATTCTCATCCTCCATACCTGAACCCAATTCATTACCGGCTGCTGTCTTACCTGAACCTAACTGCATAGCGTTGTTTTCGACAGGTTTCTCACCACTGCCAAGACCCGAAGAAATTGTAATCTTACCAACAGGACTGGCGATGTTATCTGTAAGAACATCCTGATAGAAGGCAACTTCATATCCTGCCTTTGCATAGTAAGTATCTTTGTGCAGCTTTAATGTGATATCGAATACGAGCTCTTTTGACAGAGCATTCATGTACATCTCGATAAATTCAGCCTTGCCCTGTGCCCAACCCGGTGTAGTGAATACTTCTGTTGAGAACGGGAATCTCAATGTTCTGGAACCGAACGGTTCAATTTCAGGAATAACGCCTCTGCCCGACATGATTGCTCTGCCGCCGAGAAGTATCTTCCATTCGAGATCCAATTCTTCGGTATAACCGAACTGGTTGGAATTACGCATTGTAAGATTTGCAGGGTCATCCGCAGTAGCAAAGATAGCTATTGTCTGGCACTGCTTCTTAATATCAAGGTAGATCGGATGCGGGTTGCGTTCTGCATCAACGATACCCTGGCCGATACATGAGTTCTCTTTCTGTTTACCGCCAACGAGATCTGCGTGATGGATCCACTTATACATGGTGTCATCATCTGTAAATCTGGTTCTGCCCGGAATCGTCTCGAAAAGGTTTCTTCCTGTTCTGTTAAGACCGAAAATCTTCTTTCTGTCGAGACAGAGATCTTCCCAAGGTCCGAATATAGCACCGGCATCACTCGGAAGCGGTCTCAAATCAGAAACCTTACCCTGAGATCTCACCTTCTTACCATTGGCATTAACAGGCTTTACGACCTCGCAATACCACGGTCTGGTATCGTCAATGAGGATACACTCATGCTTAATTCTTAATGCGGTTTCAGGATTGAAGTTATACTTCTGTACACCCCACATGACAATGGAAGGATGGTTCATACAGCTCTCAACATAATCTCTCAGATAGAAATCAGCCGAAGTCGCAATTACATACATGCCATATTGGTCACACAGGTTAAGGAATTCATCTGATAAAGGCATACCGTCAGCAATAACGCCGTTAATACCAGCACGTTTCATGAGGATGATATCCTGACGCATACGATCCTGCGGAACAGCAATACCGCCCTGAGGATCGAACTCGTAATATTGAACGAGCATCAGATTAACGCGGCGGTCATTGATATTAAGTTTATCCTGAACGATCTCAGTTGTTCTGAAACCGAATCTCTTCTTTTTAGCGCAGATGACTTTATTCTCTGAATCCATGACCTCGAAAATAATGTCATACTGGACAGGTGTGCAGTCAGACCACTGAGCTACATCGAGAGCAACAAAGTCCGTGCTCGCACGTGTCTCTTTGAGTGCATCAACAACACCAACTACAGGCTCGCTCTGTCCCTTGATATTTACGAACGGGAGCTTGTAAGGATCGTACTCTGCCCTGGCCTCAAGAAGTGAGATTCTTACAGAATACGGGATCATGTAGTTCGTATGATTGCGCAAAGAGAAATCGACCTTGATCATGAAATCACCGTGAGGAACACGGGAAACATTTTCGCGGACTGCGAGCGCATCCATCTTCGCAACTTCAGAAATATAAGCTGAAGGAACATATTCGAGTTTGAGATGAAGATTGGATAACTCGAGCAATGAATCTTCAACGATCATAATGGGTCTGAAGATTCCTGAGAAACCGTAGTTCATCATATCAAGAATGATATGGCCGTCATCATCTCTGTCATAACGGTTAACAATAATCGTTATGTGGTTAACACCAGCCTGTACGAGTCCGGAAATAAGAAGACGCTTTCTGGTGAACAGAGCATGTGAATTGCAAAGGAGTTTGTCATTGATAAACACCTTAAAGCTTCCGCTGATGCCTGATGCTTCAATATAAATAGCTCTCTCAATTTCCTGAGGAGTGAAAACAACTGTCGTTCTGTAAATACCGACTTCGTCATCCTCATTTCCTGTAGATTTCATAATGTATTTATCGCTGATTGTCTCTTCCTTTCGAGCGGCATTCTCAGCAAGTCTTATCGGATAATCATAAATGAGGTTCTGAGGCAGACCGAATCCTTCTGTCTGCCATGTTGAAGGACAATTAACAAGAGGCCATTCGGAATCATCAAAAGAAGAATTCATAACGCCAAACGGAATCTCATTCTGTCCGTTCGCAAGATAGAATCTCCACGTATTAAGAGGCTTCATGTAAGGAGAAGCAACTTTACCGAATTCCGGCATTTCACGTTCGTTAAAAATATAGTCAAAAGAATCGTACGGCAAAAAGCTGTCATTCGAATAAGTAAATTCCAAGACGCGTACCCCCTTCAGATTATTGTCCGATAATAGTCTATCCTGATTGTATCATTTTAAATAAAGGACAAAGTTTCAGGAGCGTTACAAAAACGAAGTATTTCTGTGGTAAAAATGCGGAATTACAAAGCCTCGTGGAACCAGAAAATCAATACTGAATTCCGCCTACGAGCCACTTGCCGTCAACTCTGACAAAGTATACGTGTGCATCAGTAGGAATGACTTCGGGTTCATCAGATCCCCAGTACATTTCCATCCACTGCTCAACATAGATTTCCATGTAAACAACATCTTCAGAGAACACGATGCAGTCACGGACCTCTTCATTATGAATGGATACACTTCCGTGTCTTGTATAGAGTTCTCTTGAAGAGTTTCTCTTGATGTAACTGAGTGCCTGGCTGCCGCTCGGAAAATACTTATCCAGAGCATAATTGCCGGCATCCTGTGAAATATAATTCGCGAAAGTAGATGTAAACGAGATAGCAAACTCAGCGAGCTCATCATAACCATCAAAGTTATTGGCAAAACCAACTGTGTAAGAATCAGTAGTCTCATCGTAAACCATCTCACACTCATTACCAGCAAAATCAACTGCAGTAACTACGGGAGCTGCATAAAGGCCCTTGCCCTGATAATGAACGTCATTAGGAATCGTCGCATACGGCTGGACATACTGATTAAGTTCAGACTCGGTTATATCGTATGTGCAGTTTACTGCGTTAAGTTCTACACCATTAACGAAAACTTTATAGGTCTCAGGAGCTGTTATATTGAACTCATGCGAAGCAGCAGTATAGAACTCAATATTGTTCTCCTGCCATGCCTTAAAACCATAAGGGAGATTCTTGGTCTTGTCTTCTGTAAGAAGAACACGTGCAACAATAAGACCATCCTGAGTCTTTATATAATATTCCGGAGCATCTTCTCTGGAACTGTCTGTCTCGTCGTAAATGAATTGTTTATCTTCGATCAAAGATTCAATGTACTCTCTTATGACTGTCTCATCTTCGAAACTTGTCAGTGCAGGTTTCTCCTTCATATTGTTCATGATGTAATCAACATCGTGATCATTAAAATGAACCAGGATCTCATCTGCTAAATGATACGGAAGAGACAGCTGATACTGTTCCTCATAGCTGGCAGCAAAATCATTAAATCTCAACAGGAACCAGGCTACAAAACCAGTAACTACAATAAGCCATGAAATCAGAAAAACGAGGAAGAAATCTAATTTCTTCCCGTTCTTCTTAGCCTTTTTATTGTTTTCGGTTGTGCCTTCCTGAGATTTCATTTACTCCTCCACAGATCCGGACGATGCGCCCTGAGGCAGGATAATAAATGCTGTAGGCATCTGTCTTGAAACTCTGATTGATGAACTTGATACGAGTTCTTCGTCGTTAAGCCACATAGCTGATGACATTCCGCCATCGAGGTTAGCCGCATTAACAGCACCGAAATCGAGCATTACATCGATAAGATCAGCCATTGTTGCGCCCATTGAAGATGTCTTTCTTCCTTCGATAACGAGGAGGAGGATAGCTCCGTCTTCTCTCTGGCCGATAGCCGTTCTAGGATTGAGTCCGCCACCTGAACCACTGTAGTTAGCAGGTACACCGTTAACGATAAGGGCAGGTCCGAATGAAACAGCATCTCTTACGCCGATATCGAGTGCATACTGTGCGGTCATTCTTCCGACTACGAGAACGTTTTCCTTTGTAAGGCCGTAAACATCGTATGTTCCACCGGGATAACCCATTCTGAGTTCACCTTCGGAAATAACGATTCCTTCAGGCCATCCGCCAATACCCATACCGTTTGTATCTTCGTACTGGCCTCCATTGATTCCACCGACACCGCCGTACTTATCTATAAGTTCCTTGAGTGTAAGGCCTGCACCATTGTGATTGTAGTTATCAATAGTTGCTACCATGATTCTGGAAGGATCATAAATAACGAGCATCTTGCCGTGATACATCGGGCCACTGATATCGTGAACTTCGATTCCGTCACCATCAGGATCTAATTCATTAACAGCCTCACCTGCACCGTTTGCATTCTTGTTGTTCTGATCAGCTGCCATAGCATTAACGAGAGTAATATCTGTGATCTCATCAAACTCTTTGGTTGTATTGCTGTTCATGATAGCTTCGATCTCTTCATCAGAGAGGATCCACTTTGCAAGAACGCCACCTGCAGAAGATTCCATAACGGAAGGTACGAACTGGTCTCTCAAATGAGCAGAAGGACCTCTCATGATTATCTGAAGGAATACATAGAATCCTGCAACGGCAATAGCCAGAGTGCACACTGCTGTAGCAAGAACACGGCCTAAAACAGAAAAAGTAATCTTTGCAGCCTTCTTAACTGTAGCCTTAGTCTTCTCTTTTTTCAGTTCAGCCTCAATAGCAGCTAACTCTTTTTGTTCAATCTGCTTTGCTACCAGATCACGTCCTGCTCTGGCAACGGAAGGTTCTGCCTTCTTAACAGGCTTCTGCTGAGGCCTTGCAGCATTGGGATAATTAGTCTTGCGAACAGGCTTGTTATTGACAGACTTTTTATTGCCCGGATTTTTAACGATCTCAATCTTTGAATCGTCAGAAACAGGCTTCTCGATCCATGTGCGTGGAGTCTTTACTTCGTAATCAGTAGCAGGAGCATAAGGAACACGTCCGCTTCCGGCGAGCACCTTAGGTCTTGCTGTAATCTCAATCTTACGCTGTTCGGAAATCTCGACCATACGGTCAATTGCAGCCATGCGCTCTTCCTGGGACATGCCCTTCATCTTGTCACGGATCTGCATACGCTTTTCCTGCGGCAGGCTTGCAACTATCTTCTTAAATTTTGCAAGATTATCAGTCTCCACGTTAACCCCTTATTTGCTTTTATAATATATAAATCTTGACTGGTTAATTTGGAGTATAGCATAAGGGTTTTGAATCACAGGCACGCGAAAACGCAATGTCAACAAACTGTAATATGCCGAAATTACAGGACTTTACAAGATTTGTAACAATGTTAATGAAATTGCTTAGGCTATGATGCCAATCATGGTCGGAACAAAGCCGACTACAAAGTGAAGAAGTATGCTGCCATATACGGATTTGGTCTTCTCATATACATAGCCGGTTACAGCGCAGAGAACGGCTGCACCAAACATCATGGGCAGATCATAGCCCATATGAAGCACAAAGAAGAACAAAGATGTCATCCATACAGAAAAATGCATGTTGTACTTTTTGCAGGATGCAGTGATATTGTCTTCAACAATACCCTTTACAAACAACTCCTGCAAAATCGCACTGAAGAAATAGAACCAACGAAGGTACTTTGTAAGATACAGACCGAAATAAGGTCTCGCAGCTACTTCAGGATCGAGCTGGTTCATTACCAAACGGATAATAACTAGAAGAACAAGAAGAACAGCAGTCAGGATACCGCTAATCTTCATATCTTTCTTAAAATTAGCCTTGCCGGGCTTAAAACATCCGAAATTGATATTGAATTTTGTAAATGCAAAAAACAGAAGAGATAAAACAATAAGATAACCCTCCATTACTCTTGTGAGTATGTAAGCGTTATCCTGGGTTATAGCAAAACCCGAAACATCAAATAGCTTAAGAACTACTACCTGGCAGGCTACTGCAGAGAGCAGAAACAAAGTTGTAGCCAAAGCAGGCGTTAATTTCTTTTTAGCTGTCATACCTTCTCCTGTTAAGTAAAAAACTCTTTCTTTTGCAGTATATTGAGGCAAAAGAAAGAGTTCCCAACGCTTTGGTGCTCAGAGACAGAATCGAACTGCCGACACGGGGATTTTCAGTCCCCTGCTCTACCGACTGAGCTATCTGAGCAAGAGTTAGGCCGAACACCTTTTAAAGTGTCCGGCCTAAAATTAATGGCGACGCAGAAGGGGCTCGAACCCTCGACCTCCAGCGTGACAGGCTGGCATTCTAACCAGGCTGAACTACT
>JAEEGL013568371.1_pt1 | contig 19928 bp, 20 predicted proteins | sample 9134231 | NCBI WGS metagenome assembly JAEEGL01 (sample SAMN16246548, study PRJNA631951) | gut metagenome | biome: gut microbiome; feature: rumen; material: fiber-attached | host: Bos | place: Iran: Karaj | collected 2018-10 | reverse complement strand
TCCGTCTTTGGTCCTATACCTTTAACTTTAGATAATTTATCCATACTATCACTCACTTCCTGGAGCATATTATATCATAAAAATTATTTTTTTAAAAGAAAAAAACACTGTTATTTCACAAACAATGTTTCTTGAACCGTACATACAAGTGATTCATCTGACTTTATAGTATTTTCATCAATAATAGTAAAAGTAAGTTCTTCATTACCTTCTAATTCTTCATATAATGATGATGAATTATAAAGTTTTAGTTTAGAATCTCTTAATTCATAATTACCAGTTAATAATAAATAATCGTCGCATACATTAATTGTTAAAGCATAAGTACCATCATTTCTTAAAATTAAGTTAGCACTTTTATCATCCTTTACAATATAAGTACCTAAAAGATCATCTTTTTTAGGAATAACTCTCGTTTCTGGAATAATTGCATTTCCATCATCGATATTATTGGCAACTGCATTCTGCATACTATTAACATTAGTAGTAGCTAAGAAAATAGTAAGCGTACCGATAATTCCAAATAAAACGCTGCCACCTTTAGTCACAAAATAAACCTCCTTTTCATATTTTTCTCAACTATAATATATATGGAAAAAGAAAAAAAGTAAATTTAATTTAAAAAAATTATATTTCACTTGACAAAATTTGTCCTTTCGATTAAGATAGGAACTACCAATTCGAAATTGGCGAATTGGTCGCTAGTATCACACTAGCCAACCCCTTTTTATTCTTTTTATGAAGTGCCTTCTCAGGGGGAGGCACTTCTTTTGTTTTATCAATTTATAAATATAAAAAAAATACTAATTACTTAGTATTTTTTTGTTTTCTACCAAAATGATTTGGAAAAACAACTCTTAGAAGCCTTTTCCCAGCTTCATCAACTGTTGTATCACTTAGTTTAGTAGCGCCAGAACATGGTCCTCCTCCACCCTCTAACTGTCTCATTATTTCTCCAACGTTAACAGATTCTTTACTTCTACCACTTATAGATACTATTCCTTCTCCAATATTACCTATTGCAAATGACATATTTACTGGGCATCTTAAAAGCTTATTTGCAGCTTTAGCAAGATCTTCTTTACTATATTCAACATCTTCATCACCCATTATAAGAGCAAATTTGATTCCTTTTTTAACTAAATCTTGTACTTTTTCATTATTTTTTATATCTTCTTGGAAAAACTCGTTAGCTTTAGAAGTACTTGCTCCAGAATTAAATAAAGTTGTTAATACTCTTGAAGAATCTCCAGATAAACGTCTTATCGAATCATCAGTATCAAGTAATATTCCTGCAAGAAGAGAATTAGCAATATTTTCTGGTATTTTTATTTTATATTTGCTTAGAAGTGCTGTTACTATTTCTGAAGCACTAGTAGCGCTTGTATCAATATGTCTTAGTTTTGCTTCAAATGTTTCATCATCAACATCATGATGGTCAATAATAGCTAATCTATTTTTATTAAAACTTTCTACCCATGTTAGCTGTGGCTTATTTACATCACATAGTATATTTAATGTCTTTTTAGTTTTTGCTTTATTATATTCCTCTGTATCAATCATAGAATGATTATCTTTTTCTTTTTCAATCATTTTTTGAACTCCAGGAAATAACTTACACATTGGATCTCCTATTACTATATGATTATCTACTTTTAATTTATCCGATATTAAGGACACTCCTAAAGATGCTGCTATTGCATCAAAATCAGGTCCTTTATGCGGAAATATCATTACTCTATCACTATTTGAAATTAAAGATTCTAAGTTAATCTTTAAATTCTCAATTTCAATCATAATAATCCCTCTCTTGGCCTTTATTGTAGCATTATTCATTTTTTTGTCAATTTGACAAAAAAGAAAAAATGTGCTTATGCACATTTATTCATCTCTTATATCAAACCCTAAAGAATACATTTTTTGTTTTACTTTATATTCTAATTCAGTTCCACTATACTTTTTAGATAGTTTTTTAAATACTTTGTCATATTCTTTTTTCATTATGTCTTTATTATCCTTAATAGTAGTCTTATTTAAACAATCTAAGATAATTGATTTATCATATCCTAAATTATATAAATATTCAGTTATTTTATTTTTTAATATTAAGGCACTTTTATTCCTATTTGTTGTTATTTGTTTACTAATTATTTTATCAATCTTCTCTTTTTGTAAATTGTCAGTAAATAATTCTAAATTACTGTCTATTATTTCTTTATTTACACCAAGTTCAATAAGTTTATTCTTTATTTTATTAGGTCCATCATTACTTAATAATATTTTATCGTTAATATAGGCTTTTGAATAAGAATTATCATTAAGATATTTTTCTTTTATAAGAGTATTTATAACATAATCAATAGTATCTTTATCAAATTCATTTTTAAATAAATATTCTCTTGTTTCTTTTGTTGATCTCATCTTCTTTGCTAAAAACTTAACAGATAAATCATATGCGATAAACTTTTTGTTTTCTTCAAGCATTTCATCAATTTCTTTTTGAGAGGCTTCTTTTTTTATCAATAAATTATGTTTTAGTATTATTTCTTCATGTAAATCTACATCATAGTCATTATCAAAGAATACTTGATACATTCCATTCTTTCTTTTTTCATATCTTAATATTTTCATAAAACCACCTATATATATTATAACTTGTATAAAGAAAAAAAGCACTTTTAAAGTGCTTCTTCTTGAACATATTTAATTGTTATTTGTCCCTCTGCAATTTCTTCAAGAGCTCTACCTATATTTTTTGTAGAAACATATTTATTTTCTGGCATTTGTAAATGTCCTGTTTCTTTTATCTCTTTACTTCTTCTTGCAGCAATGTGTACAAGTTCATATTTAGAACTTACTACATTAAGTAATTTATCAATTGATGGATATATCACAGTATCACCGTCCCTATTATTAGGATATACTATGTATACTGTCAATTTCAATAGTTTTTACAAAACTTTACATTTCTGTTTTTGTAAACTATCTTACAACAATCCATGCATTTGGAACAGGTCTTGTTTTAGCTTGGAAATTACCATTTCTTGGATTAGTAATAATATTACCATTTAATTCCATAGCAGTAGATGTTCCACCATCCATATTAGCAGCATTTATTGCACCATAATCTAACATTACTTCAGTTAAGTCACTCATATCTGCTCCAATACTTCCTGTTTGTCTTCCGTCAATTGCAAGAAGTAATACTATACCATCTTCTCTTTGTCCAATAGCTGTTCTTGGAGCTTCTCCCCAACCACCATTACCTTTTACAAATGATGGTTTTCCATTAACAATTAAGAATGGTCCAAAGTCAACTGCATCACGTATTCCAGCTTTTAAAGCTTGTTGAGCTGTCATTCTTGATAATATTAATCTATTATTATTATCAAATCCAACTATTCCTCCACCTGTTGCAATTCTTGTATAGTTAGTAATTAATTTTCCATCAGCAATTAGTGGTCCATGAGGAACTCCTCCACGAGAATTCCAATCTGGATCATAGAATCCACCTGCATTTGTTGCAAGTACTGCATTATATCTTGCAGCTATTTCAGTTATAAACTCACCATAAGAACCTGACAAAGATGTTCCTACTCCTTTTGATACTCCAATTTTTACTTTAGAAGGATCATAAATTACAGCAAGTTTTCCTTTATATTTTCCTCTATTTATATCTATTATTTTGTATAAATCATTATCTTTATCTTTAGTAAGAACTTCTTTATCAAATTCATTTTTAAATGTTGTTTGATTGAAATCAATTTCTGAGAAGTTAATCATATTTGGATCTGTATCTTCTCCACTTTCTGCAACATAGTTATTTGCAATGACCATATTAATATCATATTCATCATAAAACCAAGTAGCTAAATATTGATGGTTCATTGTAGTCATAGCAGTTGTTATTAACCAGCTTTTAAAACCAGTTCCTGGCCAATACAATAAACCAACTATTGTATATCCTCCAACTATCCAAACGATAGCAAATAGCCCTAAAATAATCTTAAATGGCCATCTTAATTTCTTTCTTGATGTATCTTTTCCAGTAATTACAAATATAATACCTGATATTAACATAACAAATGAGAAAACAGCTACTAATAATACTAGTAAAGACATCTTTTCACTTATTAATCCAGAACTATATATAGATACTATATATAAGCAAGAGAATAAAGGAAATAAAATAATTGACAACGCTAAAAATATCTTACCTATTTTTTTGCGTGGTAATAGTCCAAACTTCATTTTTTCTACCTCCTTATTCACTAGGTTTACCTAAATATGTTCCATCATCATTTAAATCAACATATTCATTATATTTTTTAATCTTATATTCTTCTAATTTATCATAAGTTCTAGTCTTAATAACACTATTATTCTCTATTTCTGTCCAATCATTAAAGTCTTTAATTTTCTTGTTAAAAACATTCATATCTTCTATAAATATGTTAATTGTTTTTTCAAGATTCTTATAATAAGCATCACATTGATCGTTAGCTACTAATATACTATATCTTTTATCACATTTATCTTTTAAATAAGTAGAAATATCTTCTATTTCCATAATCATTGTTTCATAGTTTTCTACTTTAGATATTACAGAACCATAACCACTAGGCATATTAGTAAAAAACTCTGAAAACTCTTTAATATCATTTAATAGAACATCTCTATATGTAGAAAGTCCTACTTCTTTATCATAAAATGTTTTATAAACATTACCTATTTCATCTGCTATTAATTGTTCTTCTCTTCTTTGTTGTTTCTTTTCTTCTTTATAATTATTTACTACAGTAAATAAAACACCACTAATTATAAAAGTGATTCCTATAAGAAAACTGAATAATCTTAAATATTGCCTTTTCATTCTTTAATCACCTACTCTATAAAACTATATCATTTTTTACTTATTTTTTCAAACATTTATATCTCTTTATATAAAATATTTTTATTATATTTTGTTACTATATCCATAAACTTATAATAATAGTCTTTATATCCTTTTAATAAACTATCATTTAGTTCTTCATATGAATATAATTTATAATTTTTTCTTGAATTTGAACTTACTGGAACTGAATATACATATTCTAGTTGTGCAGTTGGTTCAAGTAACTCTATGCTTGACTTTCCATTAACTGTTTTTTTATGTATTTTAACGGATGCCATAAGCCCAGTATGTTTTGCTATTTCTCCTTTTTGAGATGCAATAAAGTTACCAAGTGAATATATTACCATAGTATTACCTATAAAATCAATAGGTTGTATTACATGTGGATGATGTCCAATAATAATATCTACACCTAAACTTGCCAAATACTCTGCTATTTCTTTTTGATTTTCATTAGGAGTATGTGTATATTCTTCTCCCCAGTGCATAGCAACCATTAACAAATCAACTTTATCTCTTAATCTTTCTATATCAGCTTTTACTTGTTCAGGATTATAAACATTAACTAAGTAATCTTTACCACTTGGTCTTGATAATCCATTAGTTGTTGTTGTATAAGATAGAATAGTATAAGTAATTCCATTCTTTTCTTTTATTATTTCCTTTTCTCTATCTTCAAAGCTAGTATAGCTTCCTGCAGTTAAAACTCCTTCTGCTTCTTTTTTATCCCAATATTCTTGTGATGCAATTATTCCTTTTTCACCCATATCAAGTGAATGATTGTTAGCAAATGTAACAATATTAAATCCAGCATCAAGCATAGCATCTCCAATCTCTTGTGGAGAATTAAATCTAGGATATGATTGAAGTCCTAAAGATGTACCACCAAGAATAGATTCTTGATTGTAATAAGCTAAATCATAACTTGATACGATTGGTTTAATTCTATCAAGCATTTTATAAAAATTATATGTATTTCCTTCTTTAGCATCCATGTAAATTGATCCATGAATTAAACAATCTCCAACCATTATTAAAGATACTTCACTCTCTTCAATAACATCTTCTTTTGGTTCTTCAACTACTTCTTTTTTTTCTTCTTCTTTTACATTATTTGTATTCTTTTTATTATTAGAATTAAATATTATATTATATGCAAATATACTTAAAACTAATAATATTGCAAAAAAAGAACACATTGTAAATTTACTTTTAAATTTAACATGTTTTTTTGTTTTCTTTTTTTCTATTTGAGGTTTTACATTATTATAATTATTATTTATAATTGGTTTTTCTTTATGAATCATTGGAACAATACTATCTATTTCTTGTGTATTAGTAATAGATATTTTTTTATTTTCTTGTTTCTTTATATTAGTCTTTTTAACAGAACTATTCTTTTTAGAATTATTATTTCCGTTAACTTTTTTTGTTAGATTAGCATATCTTTCAACTCTAGTATTTCCTTTTTTCTTAATACTTCTTTCTTCCATAATTATCTCCCTAATGTAAAGATTGAAATAACTTTTACAAATCTATACAAAATAATATTACTATTATTTATTGCATAACTTTTACCTAGCGCTTTTCCTCCTATTGTAATAGCTGCTATAAAAGCAGTTATTAAAAGCGTTACAATAAGTAAATTAAAATCAAATCTTTCGGATATAATAATTGCAATACTAACACCTACAGAACCACTTATTATTCCACATACATCTCCAATAACGTCATTACAGAAACTTGATACTTTAGGAGCATTCTTAATTAATCTTACTCCTGTTTTTGCACCTTTTACTTTTTTGGTAGCCATTGAATTAAATGTAGAAATATCTGCTACTGTAACTGCAACACCAATCATATCAAAAATAATTCCTAAAAAAATAAATACAAAAATAAGAAAAATGCTTATTGCTATATGAGCATTAGGAATTATTACTTCTCCTATAAAAGAAAAAAACAGTGATATAAGAAAAGAAAGAATGGATATTGTTAACACCCATTTTTTGTCTGTTTTCTTTTTTTCTTTTACTGGTTTTTTATTTACTTTTTTAGAATAATTTTCTTTAAATTCTTTATTTTTCATAAAAACCTCTATATAAGATAGGAAATGGCAACTGATATAGTAAACTTTGTGTCTTTAGGTCAAGTTGGATTTCCCTTAATCTCGCTCAATCGTTACCAATTAAGTAGTTCCCTTTTAAGAAATTAAATAGATAGTCACCTATTCTATTACTTGATAACCACTTAGTTCACACTGCAATCCTATATCAATCTACACTCTAGGAGTTTTCCTCGACATTAGAAATATTACTAATGCTTTTTTGCAATATTAGTTTCAAGTAGCGATGCTTATTTCTAAGATGTACACCTTGTAACAAGCTGTCTCTATTCCCTAATATCACTCAAGCCAGGCTACTCTATCCATAGCTTTAGCCACAAGATAGGTTCACGCCTAAATCGTAAAATATTATTTCACGAGATTAGGTCTCCACGAATAAATGGAACGGTTGCCGTATGCCGTTACGGGCGTCCATAAACTCTTCAAATTCAGCACCCACCCCATACTGGGCGTAAGAAGCAAGCACCAAACGTTTCATAGATATGCCTTTTAACGATATTTTACCCTCGTCTTCATAATACTCTAATGACTAGAATAATGCGCCATTTCTTGTACATTATAACACATTTTGTATTTTTTTACAATCAAATTATTTAGTCTTCTCTATATACTCATCTATATATTCAAGAACTTCTGCATAACTTATTTTTTTATATTCTCCTGCTTTAGCATACGGATCACTAATTGTTTCCATTTTCTTAAGAAATTCGTCTGATAATAAAATCATATCTTTAAATACTTTTTTATATAAATCAGCTTTTTCTATTCCTACTTTTTCAATAAGGAAATCTCTTCTTTTACTTATTTTTTTGAATGCTAATTGGTCCATAACATCTTTACCAATTACTTCTTGAAGAGTTTTAGCAACTTCTGTTTCTTTAGGATATCCATAAGCAGATATTTTTATTCCATATTTTTGAGCAAGTTCTCTTGTTTTTAATTCATTTATTCCTTCATCAAGAGGATTTCCTCCAAGGCTTCCACATAAATGCATTGCTTCATGAAGTAAGCTTTCTTCAAAATATTTATAAGGAGTTAATCCAGCTTTTATAAAGTGATCAATGTAATCATAATAAGTAGTATTAGTATCTAAATAATCCTCAGGCTTTCTTCCATCATTTGGTGATATTCCATATAATTCATGTCCTTTAAATATTGGCATTAAATCATATATTCTTTTTGGTAAATAAAGGATTCCATCTCTTACAAAAAAAGATATTGTATTTGCATTACTATATTCAACTAAATTATTAGTCAACAAATAATTAACAGTATCCGGTTCAATACTATTATTGTATTCAGATATTATAATTCTTATATCATTAAGTAATAACTTAATAATATTATTCTTATCCTCTATCATAATATCACCATTATAATTATATCAAAAAAAGTAGCCTTTAAAAAGACTACTTTAATATTTTATTTCTTTTTCTTTTCTTTTATATTATTAGATGATTCTTTTTTTTGTTGTTTTTTTCTATATGCTTGTAATTCTTCTTGCATTTTATAATCTTCTTTAAATAATTCTTTAGCACACATTAATGGTTTGTTTTCTTCAAAATCCCATGTATGAAATGCATCTCCTCCACATAATTTCCATTCTGAACAGTTTAGACATGTTTTATTACAAGTTCTTTTCATCTTTCTATATACTTTATATTTCTTTTCCCATACTTCCATGAAATTATCTTTTCTAATATTTCCTTGAATTAGTTCTGGTCTTCTTTGAACATCTGGACATACAAAAATATCACCATTACTTAAAATACATCCAACATTTACTCCTGTATAACAAATAAAAGGATGATTTCTAATATCATAATCCATATTATGTCCAAAATAATGTCCGCATCCATAAGATACTACCATTTTGTTTTCCAGTTGTTTTTCTCTTATGAATCTTACCATTCTTTTTAGGCCTTCACCATCAAGCAATATATCATCATTATCACGTGCTCTTCCAATTGGATCAACTTCTATTACTCTCCAATACTTTATTCCCATATCTAGTAACATTTGATATATTTCTTCTAATTCATCTATGTTCTTTTTATTAACACATGTTGTTACTTGAACCACTTTAATGCTAGGTTCTTTCATCATTAGGTTTAAACCCTTTAATATTTTTTCATAACTTCCAGGTACTCTTCTAAACTTTTCATGAGTTTCTTTTAATCCATCAATACTTACAGAAACACTATACATATGAGTTTTAACCATTTTTTCTACTACTTTTTCATCTATTAAAATACCATTTGTAGTAATTCCCCAGGGGAATCCTAATCTATCAGCATAAGCCATTATTTCAAATAAATCTTTTCTTACAAGTGGTTCTCCTCCAGTAATATTTAACATTACATTACATGGTTCATAAATACCTGCATTACTAATATCTTCTAGTACCTTAAATATTTCTTCTTTCGTTATCTCATCTTTTTGAATAGTATCTCCACAGCTACTTCCACAGTGTTCGCACCTTGCATTGCATCTTAAAGTAACTTCAAAAAATAAAGAATTTAATCTATGATCTTTATATAATTGCTTTCTATATTCATACATTTCATTTTTATATTCTTCATATCTTTTATCGTCCATAATTTACCTCTTCATTAATATAATATCAAACTTTATATAATAAAAAAAGAATACATTTGTATTCTTTATTTTATTAATTAATTCTATTTATTTTATTATTAGCAAGTACCTGTAATTGATCTTTTAATTGTTTATTCTGTCTAAATAATTCCTCAGCCTTACTAAATTCTGTTAAATGTTCTTCTTTTAATTCTTGTGATAATGCAACTAAATTACCATTACTATCAAATTGACTTAATGAGAATTCTCCAAGAATTGGTTGGACAATCTCTTTCATTTGACTTAAATTATTTTTGTACTGACTAACATTATTCATTGCTTTTAAAAAGTTATTTTCAGAAAAATCTTTTAATAAATCAAAGTTTTCTTTAACTGCACTTGATGAATAAGATATTGTATCTCCAAATGCACCTGAAATAGTACCAACATTATCATTTAAAGAACTTATGTCATTTATAATAGTAGTAATTTCTTCTGTAAACTTTTTAGCATTTACTACTTCTTCTATATTTAATCCAGCTGAAGCAACTGCTTCAGTAGATTCTTGTCCTGAAATACCAGATATATCTTCTTGTGTATCTACTTGTTCTTTTGGTGGTTCAACTACTGGTGCTGGTGGATTTACTATTATTTCTGGTGTTGTTCCAGTTCCATAAATATCTTCATATGTGTCCCCTGTTGGTGCTGGTGGCAAAGTTGTTGATGGAGCTGGGCTTACAGTTCCATAAATATCCTCATACGTGTCCCCTGTTGGGGCTGGTGGTAAAGTTGTTGATGGGGCTGGACTTATAGTTCCATAAATATCTTCATACGTGTCTCCAGTTGGGGCTGGTGGTAACGTAGTTGCTGGAGGTACTGGATATGGTACTGTTTGCACAACTGGCGTTGGCGCTGGTGCGTACTTATATTGTTCTGGAAATGGTATTGTTTGTGCAACTGGTACTGGCGCTGGTGCATATTTATATTGTTCTGGAAATGGTTCTATTTGCACAACTGGCGTTGGCGCTGGTGCGTACTTATATTGCTGTGGAAACGGTATTGTTTGTGCAACTGGTACTGGCGCTGGTGCATATTTATATTGTTCTGGAAATGGTTCTATTTGCACAACTGGTGTTGGCGCTGGTGCGTACTTATATTGCTGTGGAAATGGTATTGTTTGCACTACTGGTACTGGCGCTGGTGCATATTTTACTTGTTCAGGTGGTGAAACAACTCCATACATTTTTTGTGCTTCTACTCTAAGTTCACTACTCATATTTCCACCTCCTATTGATTATCCATTTTTTGAACAGCCATATTATTAAAGTTTTTATATGACTCTGCAACATTTAATAAGAACTGTTTATAATTATTAAGACCACTTAATATTTCTTCATATTTTGGTTTTATTTCTTTATATTTATTTATACAATTTTCATTTGAAGTTCCACTCCACATTTTATTATCTGCTAGTAATTCAAAATAACTATTTTCTTTATCAAATAATCCTTTTAAATTATTAATTTCTTTTTCTATCAAAGAAGCTGATTCTTGTAATTTATTATAATCTACTATTATTTCTGCCATATTACTCAACTCCTTCTTCATTATTTACAATGCTTTTTCTAAGTTCTCCTGCATTATTATTATCCGTATTATCATATTCTTTTACTAAATCATTAATTGTAGAAGAAACCTCAGTATAGAAAGGTATTATGTCCTTTAATGAAGCTAAATATGTAGAGAAATTATTTTTAAAGTTCTGCATATTTCTATCTGATAAATTAGATCCTAAATCATCACATATTTTTTGTAATGAATTAATTGAATTAGATATTTCACTTGAAGTATCATTTATGTTTTTAGAAATACCTAAAATATAATCTGTATCTACTGTTACTTTATATCCCATACTAACCCTCCTTAATTGTTTGTTCTACAATATTTAATTTTTCAGTTGGTTCTTTCTCAGTGCTTTCTTCTGGAATAATTTCTTCTTCAGTTTCTTCTTCATCTTCTCTCGACTTCATATACGCTGATGCTGCTAATCCTCCTGCTCCAAGAACACCTACAGCACCTGCTAAAATTCCTAAAGAATTAGATCCATTACTAGATTCTATTCTTTCTCCAGTTAAAGGCTGAGATTCTTTTTCTTCTTTTTTCTCTTCTACTTTTTCAGTTTTTTCTTCTTTTTCTTCTTCAAAACTAGAATTTGAAAAGAAATTAGTATTTGATGTATTTGGTACAAAAGAAGATGGACTAGCAACAACTAGATTAGAAGAATTACTAACAATATTTGGTATTGTAATATTGTTAAATTTTTCTCCATATTTATTTTCTATTTCTAATACTTCATTTTGATATTTCTCTATCTTTGCTTTTACATCACTTAATGTTGATAATTCTTTTTCTAAAAAACTATTAATTGTATTAAATCCATTATCATATGCTTGTAATTCTTTTGCATTTTCAAATTTTGAATTAATCAATTCTTTCAAACCATTTACTTTATTACTAATACTATTAATATTATTAGATAATATTGATAAATCTTCTGAGTTAAACTCGATACGTGACACATTCTCACTACCCTTCTATAAAAATTATACTATATTATTAAAACAAAAAAAAGAGTTATAAAACTCTTCTTAATTTAAAATCTAGGATGAAATTCAAAATCGCTATTTAAAGGATCTTTAACAAATTCCTTTTCTGCTATTTCTTCTTCAATTTTTTCGTCTTCACTATATTTAAGTTCTATTCCATTATCAGATATATATTTTTTAATACCTACCCATGGATCTCCACCAGATTTAATTATGGCTAAGACTTCATCCATCGCAATATTGATAAATTCTTCTTTTTCTTCATCTTTTTCGTCATCATACATAATCAAATTAGTTGCTTCTGTATCACGGTCACTTTTAACAGTTATAAAACCAAGAACTTCATCATCATAAGAAAATTTAAGATCAATTACTCCTCTACCTTTTTTTGTAAAACTATTATCATCGTCTTTAGTTTCTACACTTGCTTTTGCTAAAAATGTAATTCTATTTTTCATTTGTTCATATTTATCTTTTTCCATCAGGTATCCCTCCTATTTTAAATATATCATGATTGACAATACAAATCAATTAAGTATACATAACTATATTATTTATATTCTTCCATTATTTGATTAACTTGATCATCATTCCAAATAGTTATACCTAGCTTTTGCGCTTTATCATATTTACTACCTGGGTTATCTCCAACAATTACAACATCTGTCTTCTTACTTACTGATTCTGAAGTATGTCCTCCAAAATTTTCAATAATAGATTTCATTTCATCTCTTGTATAGTTAGTAAGTGTTCCAGTAATTACAAATGTTTTATTAGCAAATTCTTCTTTTTCTTCAATTTTTTCACCAAGATAATTCATATTTAATCCAAGATCTTTTAAATCATTAATTAGTTTAATATTTTCTTCTTTAGAAAAATAATCAACTATACTTTTTGCTATTATTCCCCCAATATCTTGAATATTTGTTAATACTTCTTCTGTTGTATTAGAAAAATTATCCATAGTTTCAAATCTTCTTGCAAGAACTTTGGCAGTCTTTTCTCCAACTTGTTCTATTCCTAATGCAAATATTAGTTTCTCTAAAGAATTCTTTTTTGATTCTTCTATAGCTTCTAATAAATTATTAACACTTTTGTTACCAAAACCTTCTAATTCTATTAAATCTTCTGCATGACTCTTTAAATGATAAATATCTGTTATATTTTTGATAAATCCCATATTATAAAAGTCTTCTATTATTCTTTCTCCAAGTCCAGTTATATTCATCGCATGTCTATCTACAAAATGGATTAAAGCTTCTATATTTCTTTTCTCACATAAAGGATTTAAACAGAAATAATCTACTTGTCCTTCTTTTTTTACTAATTCAGTTCCACAAATTGGACATTTATCAATCATGTGAAATTCTTTTTCTGTTCCATCTCTTCTATCTATTATTGGCATTACTACTTCAGGAATTACATCTCCTGCTTTTCTAATAGATACGATATCTCCAATTTTTAAATCTTTTTCTTTAACATAATCTTCATTATGAAGTGTTGCTCTTCTTATTGTTGATCCTTGTACAAGTACAGGAGATAATACAGCATTTGGAGTTATTTGTCCAGTTCTTCCTACAGTAAATATTATATCTTCTAGTTTTGTATATACTTCTTTTGCTGGAAATTTATATGCAGTTGCCCACTTAGGATATTTAGCAGTAAATCCCATAATTCTTTGTTCAGAAAGATTATTAAGTTTAATTACTATTCCATCAATATCATATGGAAGATTATCTCTTTTTTCTTGTTTATCTTTTATATAATCAAGTAATTCTTCTATATTATTAACTATTTTATTATTAGGATTTACTTTAAATCCTAAATCTTTCATAAACATAAGAGCTTCATAGTGAGTTTTAATTCCATAATCTTGAGGATTTGGAAGATGGTATATCCAGCAGTCTAATTTTCTTGATGCAGCAATTGAAGAATCTAATTGACGAATTGATCCAGCTGCTAAATTACGACAATTTTGAAATTCTTCTAATCCTTTAGCTCTTCTATCAGCATTTATTTCTTCAAATCTTTTTTTACTAATATATATTTCTCCACGAACTTCTATATCTATTGGTTTATTAATAGTAAGAGGTACTGTTTTAATTGTTTTAACATTGTTTGTAATATCTTCTCCTACTATTCCGTCTCCACGTGTAGCAGCACTTACTAGTTTTCCATTCTTATAGTTAAGTGATACAGAAAGCCCATCTATTTTAAGTTCTGCAACATACTTAGGATCTATTCCTTCTTTTCTAATTCTTTCATCAAATAACCTTATTTCTTCTTCATTAAAAACATTACTTAAAGAAAGCATTGGAATTTCATGAGTAATTTTCTTGAACTCATCTAAAACTTGTCCTCCTGCTCTATGACTTGGTGAGTCACTTCTAACAAGTTCAGGATGTGCTTCTTCTATATTATAAAGTTCTCTAAGTAGACTATCATACTCCTGATCTGTTATAGTTGGTTTATCTAAAGTATGATAATTATAATCAGCTTCATTTATTAATTTAATAAGTTCTAAGTATCTTTCTTCCATATGTATCACCTAATATTATTATATCAAAAAAACTAGATAAAACATCTAGTTTATTTCATGTAAATTATTATTTTCTGCAAATATTGAAACACTTTCAAAGTTTTTATCAAATGGACAGTGTTCTCTTCCAAATTCCATCCACATCTCACTCCAAGATTTTCCTTCTTCAAGTAATTTTTTAACTCTACTATTATCAAGTGCTATATTATTTTGATTATTCAAATCTACACAATTTTCTTCATCATATAATTTACTTTGAATATCACATTCTAATTTATCACACATATATGCAAACTTAGCTTCTTCTGTTTTTCTATCATCAAATTCAAGTATTAATTCTTTAATAGATTGTTTTAATTCATATTTTTTAAAGATATCTTCTACTGCTTTTTCTCCTATTTTTTTCTTTTCTTCTTTTGATATGTCATGCTGAGTTAAATCACCAATTATTGTTTCTTCAAGTTCGTGAACAGAAAGCATTAATATTACCTTTGATAAATCAATTTTATAGTCATATATATTATGCATAGCAATTGCTAGTTGTTGTGTTCCATAAACATGCTCTGCAATACTTTCTACTCTTTCTCTTTTTACATTCCAATATTTCCATCCAGTTCTTACAACATCTTTTAATTTATTACATAATACATAGTATCCAAGAACTCTTTCTTCTTTTTTCATAAAACACCTCTAGTTATTATTATATATATAAAATAAAAAAAGACAAAAGTCTTTTTTATCGATAATCATAATCTTCTTTTATATTATCCCATAATAATGGTTCATATACAGTTCCAACAAACCATACTTCTTTAGTTTTTGTATCTCTAATAATATACATAAATGGTTTATTAAAATTCAAATATATTATTTCTTTTGGATCTTCTTGAATCATTGCATTATCCTTCATTATTATTACTGTAGCGGCAGCTGCTCTAACACCTTTTTCAGAACATTTAATATTAGCTTTATGAATTACATCAGATACAGATAATCCAGTATCTCCAATTAAATAGAAATCAGCATCACTTTGAAATGCTTTTTTTATTCCCATTTCTATTAAATCATTTTTTAAATTTGTCTTATATTCATATTCAAATCTTGGAATACTGATACTTAATTCTTGATTAGATGGACTATGAAGTTTATTAAGTAAATTTGTTATAGTAGTATTCATATCATCTTTAGTAATCATTTCTTTTAAATTACCTTCATTTGGCATTATTGCAATGAATTCTAAACTAGTTCCATTATAATTATCAAATGGCATAGATAATACTGAATAATCATCATCTTGATAGAATTCATTATATTCAGATGTTTTATGCATCATTGCAACATTTACTTCTTTTCCATCAGCTCTTTTAAATGGTCTTGAAGTAGTATTTTCTGGTTTAAAAGTATCAAGCCATTCCATATCAATAGCAAGAGCATTTATTAGAAGTATTTTAACATCAGGATTTTGTACTTGTTCATCTCTTAACATGTTTTTAATAATTCCAAATGTTTTATCTTCTATCCATTTATTAACATTTTCTGCATTATTAAATTCATCAAATATAACTTCAGCATTATATTTTTCTTTTAAAGAATTAGTATAATCTGTTTTTATTTTATCTGAATAAATATCTCTTATAAATATTGAATTAGCAAGAGATAGAACTTTATCAATATTTTCATATTTAGTAAGTCCTAAATCTTTAATTAGATTATCTATTTCTTCTTTTGTTTCTCCTTGTGCTCCTTCAGATAGCATTGATAAAGCATATTTAACTGAAAGTGGTGAATATACTAAATTAGTTTCACTTGCTTCTAGTTTTAAAGGAGCAAAAGTAAATCCATCTAAAATGACATTATTTGGATTATATGGTTTATCTGGATCAGTATTTCCTCCAGATCCTTTTTTATTACCATTTGCTAATAACATACCTATTCCTATAGTAATTGCTAATACTGCTAAAGCAATTATTATAGGAGGTAATATATTTTTTCTTTTTTCTTCCATTTTGTTCTCCTATTCTAGTCTAATTCTCTTCCACCCCATTCAACAATAGTAAATCCTTGTCTTTTATATTCTGGAAGTTTTTGTTCTTTAATTTCAATTTTTTCATCTAGTTTTTTATAATCCATAATTACTCTAATTAAAGTATCTGGTTCAATACTAAAATCTATTGGCATGTTTTCACTTATTTCATCTGTTGTTCTAAATCTAATTAAATTATATTTATTATCTTCCATCTTAGGCATCCAATAAATAATAAATTCATTTATTTCTCTTTCATTAAATCCAAGAATTTCTAACTTTTCTTCAAAAAACTTAGATATATCTTCTCCTTTAACTACAAATCCTTCATTAAAGTTTTCTTCTTGATAATCTTTTTCATCCCAATACAAAGCATAATAATTTCTATTAGTATCATAATCATAGATATTTCCATCAGTTGAAACATGAATATTCCATTCATCTTTATATTTAGGATAAGTATGCATTAAGTTTTCTTTTTTCTTAAATGTAATTGTTAAATCCATATCTTCTTTTGGATAAATATACATAATTGGTTTCCAAGATTCTGACCATCTACCATTATTATATTCATCATTTGTTCTATTACCACTTCTATTAGTATTAATAGCAAGAATAGATATAACAAGTACTCCATATATTAAAGAAACAAGAACTAATTCTACTATTTTTGTTTTAATTACAAATTTTGTTTCTTTTTTACTTTTATTAATTAATTCAAATACAATTGTAAAAAGAGCATATATACCAATAATTATAGGTATAATATAGTACAAAAGATAATGTGAATAATGAACTAATTGAGCTCCATGAATATCACTATATCCATTATAAACGAATATGCCACTACATTTAGCATTCCTTACACCATTTATAACTTGATCTCCTTGACTATTTATTATAAATATAACAAGTGATAATATAGCAGCTAATACAATAGAATATATTAAAGCATGAAGATATCTTTTTTTATATTTTTCAAATTTTCTATTATCTCCAAGCATTTTTCTATCATATAAGAATGCTAGCCCAATTATAAAAGTCATAACAGGAACAATTATTCTAATAATTCTTAGAATTACTAAGATATTACTTGAACTAGTACACATTTAATAACCACTTCCTATTCACTCCATAAATGGTTTGGATAAACTCCTTTATCAATATATCCTTGTATTTCATTTACAAGTTGTTCTTTATCTTCTTTATAAGTTATTCCTTGCCATTTAGCAGTTGTAGGTATTACTCTTACTCTTACTCTTCCTTCTTTTACTGAATTATAAACAGAGTCAGGTATTAAGTATTCACACTTTTCTAAGTTATCTTTATTTTTTTCAAAGAATTCAACAAGATGTTTATCTAAATATGGGAATAAATCATCTTTGAAACAGAACATATTCATAGATACTGGATCATCAGCTTGTATTTCAAATGGTGTACTTCCATCAAGTGGACTAGCAATTATTTTTCCATCTTTTTTCTCAACAGAACTTTCAATAAGTTTTGTTAAATATCCATCTTTTTGTTCACATACTCCACGTTTTACAGCACCGTTTTCTGACATAGTATTTTTAATCTTGTATCCAATAATTGCATACTCATCAGGTGCATCTTTTTCAAAAAATTTACTAGCTTGCATATATGCATCACTTCCATAGAAGTCATCTGCATTAATAATGATAAAGTCTCCTTTAACATTATTTTTAGCAGAAAGAATAGCATGTGAAGTTCCCCAAGGCTTTGTTCTATTTCCTATATCATATCCTTTTGGAATATCAGTTATTCTTTGGAATGCATATTCTACTTTGATATGTTTTTCTACACGAGATCCGATTGTTTCTTTAAATATTTCGTAATTTTCTTCCTTGATAATAAATACTACTTTATTAAATCCCGCACGTACTGCATCATAAATAGAGTAATCAATAATAAATTCTCCATTAGGTCCAACTGGTTCAATTTGTTTTAAACCTCCAAATCTTGACCCCATTCCTGCAGCCATAATAACTAAAGTTAAATCTTTTTTCATAAAACACCTCTTTCTTATTTAGTTTTAACTTCATTTTCATTTGATAAACTATTAACAATTCCTTGATATTGTCTAACTCTATCAAGTGCATGTTTAAAGTACTCAATTATTTTTTTATCTTTAAAAGATTTATTAAATTCGTAAGAATTTAAATATAATCTCTTATTTTCTAAATCTACTACAAAACCATTTTCTACTAATTGTTCTAAAGGAAGAGTTTCATCTAAAGGTATAAATGCTCCTGCTCGAACAAGTTTAACATTTAAATCTATTCCATTTTCTTCTAAATATTCACTAAATAAACTTCTTACACTAGTTGCAAGAGTTAGATAATATACATCATTAACATATGATAATTCTTCTCCCGTCATTTCCTCTATATTTCTTTTATCAAAAGTTGGTTCTTCTAAAAATCCTAATTGTTTAGCTACTTCATCATATTCTATTTTTGTATATTCAGAATCATCCTTAGCCATTTTTTGATTCTTATTTAAAAATCTATTAACTGCCATAAATGCTTTTATTAATGTTTCTTCAGGGATTTTTCTATCAAAAATTAAAGAAGGTTTTTCACAATTTAATTTATCAGAACATTTATCTACTTCTTTTGTTCTTAAATATTCATGATTTAAACTAGGATCTTTTTCTAGTAATTCATCTTTAGACATCAATATATGTCTATATGATCTATGTCTATTATCCCAAGTAGGTTCTGACATATAAACACCATCTATATTATATTTTGGATCTTGTAAATGGATTAATAACCTATCATGATTAATAGATCCTTTTGTATATACTGCTTTTATTCTTTTAGCTTCTTCAGGTGAAAAAATCGCCCATTCTGCTGTATCTTTAATGTCCATTCTATATAATAGTTCTTTTAATGTTCTTACAAAACCAACACATACTATTTTAGGTTTTTCATCATATCCAAATACTTCATAAATTGACCTAGATTTACCATCATTTTCCCCTAAATCTGCTTCTTGATATGTTGCAAACATAGTTGTTATTATATATGCTGCAACAAATTTTTCTAAAGGAGACAAACTTTTAATATCTCCATCTTTATCAACTTTATCATTAGTACATTCTACAAAACTATCTATTTTATATTCACATTTCTTAATAT
>JAEEGL011170984.1_pt1 | contig 19928 bp, 15 predicted proteins | sample 9134231 | NCBI WGS metagenome assembly JAEEGL01 (sample SAMN16246548, study PRJNA631951) | gut metagenome | biome: gut microbiome; feature: rumen; material: fiber-attached | host: Bos | place: Iran: Karaj | collected 2018-10 | reverse complement strand
GGGAATCTCCTCCATCCTGGAAAGATCCCCTTCTTCGTATTCGTAGGACAGGCGCGCCACTTCGGCGTAGACCCGCTTTCTCATGTCATTTACGGAAGTATATATACCTCTCATGCTAAAAACATCACCTCAATATACCGAAGCCTTAGGGGCATCCCCATAAAGCTTCACGTAACTTTCATATCTCATGCGATTGATAAGACCTTCTTCAACCGCCTCTTTAACTCTGCAATCCGGTTCGCTCACATGAACACAGTTGTCAAACCGGCATTTACCCTCGAAGGGCTCAAATTCCTTAAAGCAGTATTTAAGATCCTCCCTGTTCTCAAATACATCCAGAGACGTAAAGCCCGGAGTATCAAGGATAAAGGTGTCTATGTCTGTTTTAAGCAGTTCCACGTGTCTGGTGGTGTGTTTCCCACGCTCGGTCTTTTTGCTGACGGACCCGGTTTCCATGTTGGCCCCTTCGCAAAGAAGATTTATAAGGGACGACTTTCCGACGCCGCTGGGTCCTGCCAGGACCACGGTCTTCCCCTTTAAAGAAGCCTTAAGTTCTTCGATCCCTTCGCATGTCTTGGTGCTGGTAAAAGAAACCTCTGAACCCGACTTTTCATATACGGCTTTAAACTGCCGTCTTTCTTCTTCGGTGGAAAGATCCGCTTTGTTAAAGCAGATGTGACAGGGTATGTTTTCTTTACCCATGTAGATAAGGAATCTGTCCAGGAGGTTTAAATTCGGTTCCGGAGTCTTCATGGCAAAAATGACCAGGGCTTCATCGATATTGGCACAGGCAGGCCTTATAAGGCTGTTCTTTCGCTTTAATATCTCCACCACATTGCCTTTGAGCTTATCACGGTCCACGATCTCGATCTTTGCATTGTCGCCCACCAAAGGCTTCAGACCCTCATTACGAAAAGCACCTTTGGCATTACACTCAAAGGTGCCCGATCCTTCGATATTCACATAGTAAAACCCGGCAATTCCTTTAACTATCTTGCCAATCATAAACCTCTACTCATCTTTGACAAAGGTGATCTCCCTTACCAGGGTCCGCTCCTCTGTGGTGCCTGCGGGAACCGTAACTTCCCCCGTAACGGGATCGGTAACGGGCTCACCCTGTACGGTTATGGTGTATTTGAGAGTAATGGTGCCCCCGGGAGTGCCGGTAAAGCCTGACATATTGATGCTGTAAGGGAAGGTCTCCGTGGTAAATTCCTTTAATACCTTGCCCGAATTGTCAGCGATCACGATGGTCACGGGAGTACCGCTTGAGTATTCTCCGTCCTCGACAGAGGGAGGAAGAATGCTGGCGCTGTAGCTGTAGGTCTCGGGAACCTCGGGTGCATGACCGCGGCTCACCTGGATATCGATGACCGTGCCCTTGGGAGCATCGCTGCCTCCGGGTACGCTCTGATAGCAGATATATCCTTCCGCATAGACATCATTGTAGACCTGATCCGTGGAGCCGATGGTAAAGCCCTTTTCGATAAGGGTAAGAACGGCATCCTCGTGAGGCAGGCCCTTGACATCGGGCACTTCCAGAAGTTCCTCGGTCTTTCCGAGGCTGACCTTGATGGTAACAACGGAATCAACGGGAACCTTTTCGTCCCCTTCGGGGCTCTGGGAAATAACAAAGCCCTCCGCCACATCGTCACTGTATTCCTGAACTATCTCAACTTTGAGTTTTGCATTGATTATGGCCTTGTTGGCCGCATTGAGCGAATAACCCACCACATCGGGCACGATAAGGCTGGTAAGACCGGAGCTTACGATAATGGTAACCTCCGCTCCCTTGTCCACCTTAAGACCTTCATTGACGCTGGTGGAAATAACTATATCCTTCTCGTACTTGTCGGACTCCTGCCAGGAAATCTTGGCTTTGAGGCCTACGGACTCAAGGATCTCCACTGCCTTCTTGTAATCCTTCAGGGTGACACCGGGCATGACTACCTGCTCGGGCTTTTCTTCCGAAACGGAGATCACCGAGATGGATGTGTTTGTTTTGCTTCGGTTAAACAGGCCCACTGCCTTGCCGATAAGGAATATACCCACAACACAGATAAGCACGCCCACAACGATGACCATGATCGTGGTGACCTTGTCCATCTTGCGGTCGTATTCGCTGTCATCTTCTTCAACATTGACTCTGGGAAGTTCGCCGGTGAGCCCCGAAGTGCTCTTCTTGACCGCTTCGATCTCATCCTTGTTGCGAAGGATGGTGGCACCGAACTCGGAATCATTTTGTATGGTGACAAAGTTTTCGTCGGGTGTAAGGAAAGACTGCCTTAAGTCCGCGATAAGCTCCGCCATGTTCTGATAACGGCGGTCGGGACTCTTCTGGGTACATTTAAGAACGATCTGCTCCACGCTGACGGGAATCTCGGGAACGAATTCCTTGGGTGAAGGCATCTTTTCCTGGATCTGCTTGATGGCAATGGCCACAGTGGTATCCCCGTTAAAAGGAACCCTTCCGGTAAGCATCTCAAAAAGGGTAATACCCAAAGAATAGATATCACTCTTCTCATCGGAATAACCGCCTCTGGCCTGTTCGGGGGAAGTATAATGAACGGACCCCATGACATTGCTGGTAATGGTGTTGCTGGTGGCGGCCTTGGCTATGCCGAAGTCCGTGACCTTAACCTTACCGTCATTGGATACAATGACATTCTGGGGCTTGATGTCTCTGTGGATGATATGCTTGTTATGAGCAGCCTCGATCCCCAGAGCTATCTGCATGGCAATGGATGTTGCCTCGCGAACGGACAACCTTGCCTTCTTCTCGATATATTTCTTGAGGGTGATACCCTCAACAAGTTCCATGACGATATAGTTTATCCCCGACTCTTCACCTACGTCGTAGACATTGACTATATTAGGGTGCATAAGACCTGCCGCCGCCTGTGCCTCAACCTTAAATTTGGACACAAAATTAGCGTTCTCGGAAAACTCCTGCTTCAGGACCTTTACCGCAACAAGTCTGTTTAGCTTATGATCTTTTGCTTTATATACATCTGACATGCCACCGGTACCGATCTTTTCGATGATCTCGTACCGCTCGCCTATCATCATTCCAATCTTAATCATTCAAAAAAAACCTCTTATTTTTGCTCAGAAAACGGTTCGATCACCACAACGGCGATGTTATCCTTGCCACCGTTCTCATTGGCGGCCCGAACAAGTTCTTCGGCTCTGCCGGCCGTATCACGCCCGCTCTTTAATATAAGGGCAATGGCGGAATCCTCCAGCATGTTGGACAATCCGTCCGAGCACATAAGAATGATATCCCCGGGGTTAAGCTTAAGGGTGAAGATATCACATTCCACCGTTTCCTCAGCTCCCACCGCACGGGTGATTATATTCTTCTTCTCGTGGGTCCTGGCGCTCTCTCTGTCAAGCTGACCCGCTTTGATCATTTCTTCTACATAGGAATGGTCGACAGTTATCTGCTTAAACTCGCTGCCGGCCACATACAATCTTGAATCTCCCACATTGGCAACGTAAAGAGTATCATCAAGGATACTGGCCATGACCACCGTGGTACCCATTCCGGAAAGTTCGGCATTTTCGGCTGCTTTTACACGGACCTTTGAATTGGCATCGGATATGGCTTCGGAAAAAAGCTTACCGGGATCTGCTTCGGGAGAATTCTCAATGTACTCCCTGATAACTTCCACCGCATAGGCGGAAGCAAAGCCTCCCCCATTGTGCCCGCCCATACCGTCGGCCACAATAAAAAGATTCGGCAGGTTACCTACGGGATTTTCGGATGAATACACAAAATCCTGGTTCATGGAACGCTTCTTGCCGATATCCGTTAATGAAAAGGTCTTAAGCACCCTGCCCCCTCCTTGATCCTCTCTCGTCCATGGTGCGTTTGCGCAATTGACCGCAGGCGCCGTCAATATCCCGCCCCATTTCTCTTCTTATAGTAACATTAATTCCGCTTTTTTCAAGTTTATTTTTAAAGGCAAGGACCCGCGGGGCCGCTGTTTCCCTGTATTCCCGCTCTTTTATGGGGTTTACCGGTATAAGGTTCACATGGGCTCCCACTCTCCCCGCAAGCCTGATAAGGCCCTCCGCATCGGGGTCGGTATCGTTCACGTCTCTTACAAGGGAATACTCAAAGGTGATCCTTCTTCCTGTCTTTTCAAAATAGTATTCGCAGGCAGACATCAGTTCCTCTATGGAGTAGCTGTTGGCCACCGGCATAAGCTGCCTTCTCTTTTCATCCGTGACAGAATGCAGGGACAGAGCAAGGGTAACCGGCAGTCCTTCATCGGCAAAAGCACGCATTTTCGGAACGATACCGCAGGTGGATACCGTAATGTTTCTTTTGCTTATGTTAAGTCCCTTTTCATGGGATATGTGCTTTATGAATCTTATAAGATTATCATAATTGTCCATGGGTTCGCCGGTTCCCATGACTACGATATTGCTGACCCTCTCCCCCGTCAGTTTGACGATGGAATAGATCTGCCCCAGCATCTCCGAAGCCGTAAGGTTCCTGGTAAGGCCGTCCAGAGTGGAGGCGCAGAATCTGCAGCCCATGCGGCAGCCCACCTGTGAGGAAATGCACACGGAATTACCGTGATGATACTTCATGAGTACACTTTCCACCAGACTTCCGTCACCCATGGCAAAGAGGTACTTTCTGGTGCCGTCGAGCTTTGAGACCTGTTCCGACACTTTTTCGGCAGTCTTTATCTCATAGATATCCGACAGCTGTTGTCTGAGACTTTCGGGAAGCTCCGTCATCTCCGAAAAGGATGTGGCAAGCTTCTGATGAAGCCTTCCGTAGATCTGTCCCCCGCGGTATTTGGGAAGCCCCATGCCGGTAACAGCCTCAGTCAGTTCTTCAATATACAACGAATTAATATCAGTCTTTTCCATGCTTTACAAACCTTGAAATAAAGAAACCGTCACAACCGTCCTTATCCGGGCGAAGCTGTAACATATGCTCGTAATCCCTTTCTTTTTCAAACAATGCCGGAAGAAAAGGTTTTAAAGAGTCCGGCTCAAAGGGGAAGTTGTCAAGGATATACCTGACTGCCTTCTCATTCTCTGCTTTGTGTACGGTACAGGTGGAATAAATGAGCACACCCCCGGGCTTTACGTATCTTACCGCCACCGAAAGGATATCCTTTTGAAGCTTGCAGATGTCCCGCATGGCTTCATTGGAAATGCCGTAGCGAAGATCGCTCTTCCGCCCCAGGACCCCGAGTCCCGAACAGGGAGCATCCACCAGCACCACATCGGCGGATTCCTTAAGGCTTTCATCGTAGACCGTGGCATCCTGTACTCTTGCTTCAGCATTCTTTAATCCCAGTCTTTCGAAGTTATCCCGAATAAGAGATACCTTCGTTTCGCTTATATCAAAGCTCGATACCCGTCCTCCGGGGTTCATCAATGCAGCGGCAAAAGAACTCTTTCCCCCCGGAGCCGCGCAGGTGTCGATCATTGTCTTGTCGTCACCCTTTTTGATACCCGTGGCAAGAGCCGCCAGCATTGAACTTTCGTCCTGGACTATGAGTTTACCCTCTTTAAAACCGTAAAGGGATGAAACTCCCTCAAAGCCTTCAAGTATAAATGCTCCCCTGACAAGCATGCTTTCCGAAAAAGAAACTCCTGCCCTGCGCCATTCTTCGGTGATCTTAGGGATCAGTTTCTCATCGGTCACACGCACACAGGTATTTCGCTCTTTAACAAGAGAGGCAACCAGTGCTTCGTAATCGGGCTGTTCCTTTTTGAACATGGCAACGATCCACTCGGGAACAGAGTATCTGACGGAAATTCGCCTGACATCATCCTCTATTTCGGAAAAGTCCGGAAGGCTCCTTCCGTTCCTTGCAAGAGTCCTGAGGATCCCGTTCACAAAGGGACAAAGTTCCTTCCGTCCCAGAGACTCACAGAGTTTCACGGCCTCATTGCATACGGCACTTTCGGGCACCTTGTCCATAAAAAGAAGCTGATAGGTGCTCATGCGCAGAATGACCCTGATTACGGGCTTGCATTTGGACATAGGTTTCGATGAAACCCCGTCAAGCACATAATCAAGGGTCAGTCGGTTTGCAACGGTACCCTCCGTAACTTTCTTGAAGAAAGCCTTGTCCCTGTAGGGAAGCCAGTCATACTTGTCAAGGACTTCCCTAATAAGGAGGTGACTCTTCTTTTCTTCCGTTTCAAGCGTACAAAGGGTCTTAACTATTATTTCCCTGATATTTTCACTCATCCCAGTTTCTCTCCGCCCTGAAACCTTGCACCTCTGGCAAAGTCTGAAGCGGCCATCATCTTCTTGCTCTCGGGCTGCAGGGTCTCTATCTCAAGGAACCCGTCAGCCGCTTTGACATAAAGTTTCTTTCCGGTAAAATACAGAGCTCCGGGAAGTAATTTTCCCGCCCCGGATGTTTCATCCTTTGACGCAGGTCTCACCTTGCCGATCTTTAAGGTCTTACCCTGAAAGAAGGTATAAGCTCCGGGCCATACCGAAACGCCCCGAACAAGACAGTGGATCTCACGAACTGTCCTGTTAAAGTTTATGAGTCCTTCTTCTTTCTTTAACATGGGAGCGAAAGTCACCAAAGACTCAGCCTGCTTTACGGGTTTGAGGGTTCCCGCTTCGATCTTTGGAAGCATGTCCGTAAGAAGCTTAGCCCCAAGGGCTGCCAGCTTTTTATACATGGAATCCTCATCATCCTCATCGGTTATGGGAAGGGATTCGGAAGCATACATATCGCCGCTGTCCATGCCCTTATCCATCTTTATGAGAGTGACGCCGGTTTCTTTGTCCCCGTTCATGATGGCCCGCTGAATAGGCGAAGCTCCGCGGTACTTGGGAAGGAGCGAACCGTGAACATTGATGCATCCGAGTCTCGGGATATTTAAGATCTCTTCCGTAAGGAACTGCCCGTAGGCAGCCACGATAAACACATCCGCGGGAAGGGTCTTTAAAAGAGCGACATTTTCTTCTTCCCGTAATTTAACGGGTTTATAGGTGGGGATACCTGCCTCTTCTGCCAAGGCACCCACGTAAGAAGGTGTGGCTTTACCGCTCCTGCCCTTTGCTTTGTCGGGCTGGGTAAATACCGCCGTGATCTCGTGCCCCGCATCCATAAGGGCCTTTAAAACGGTACCCGCAAACTCGGGGGTACCCATAAATACGATCTTCATGTTCAGTTTTCCTCTTCGTCGACGGCCCTTAATTCCGAATTGTCCACAAGATCACCTTCCACACGCTCCACATAAAGGTGTCCGTCCAGGTGCTCAAGTTCGTGACAAAGGGCCCTTGCAAGGAGTTCCTCGCCTTCCACCTCGATGGGTTCCATATGTTCGTTAAAGGCCTTGACCTTCACGTGGTTGGGGCGCTTCACAAGCCCGCTCTTGCCGGGTACGCTGAGACACCCTTCGTAGCCCTCCTGCTCACCGGAAGTCTCCACGATCTCGGGGTTGATGAGCACAAGAAGGTCCTCACCGGTTGTATCGATGACCACGATCCTTTTAAGCACGCCCACCTGAGGTGCGGCAAGTCCCACGCCGTCGGCTTCATACATGGTTTCGATCATGTCGTCGATCAGGAACTTGGTCCTGGGAGTGATCTCCGTAACCTCCTTGGAAACCTTATTAAGTATCGGATCTCCTATTTCCCTGATTTTTCTGATAGCCATTTTACGTTCCTTTCTAGTTGACATTCTGGGGATCAAAGTCAAAGAAAACCGATTCTTTGAACCTTGTGCGCTTTGAGAGCACTTCCTCCAGGCTGTCCTTTATCTGTACCAGTTTATCGTAATCCTTGCTTTTGATGTAAAAGCAGAATCTGTACACATCGTTGATCTTTGAGATGACCGCTCTTGCAGGTCCGAAAACTCCGGAAGGGTTTATTTCCCTTGCAAGGGAGCAAAGAGTCCCCGCAAGCTCTTCGGCGCCATTTTCATCGGCTCCCGTAACAAGTACCGATAACATGTGAGCGGCAGGCGGATAATCCATCAATTCCCTGTAGCCCACTTCTTCGTTGTAAAAGCCCTCGTAATCCTGGGCTGCCGCATGGGTGATGGCGTAATGATCCGGTTTGTAGGTCTGGACCACCACTTCACCGGGATCGTCACCACGCCCGGCTCTTCCCGCAGCCTGGGTTATCAGCTGGAAGGTCTTCTCTCCGGCCTTGTAATCCGCGGCAAACAAAGACATATCCGCAGCCAGCACTCCCATAAGGGTCACATCCTTGAAATCATGACCCTTGACTATCATCTGGGTGCCTATAAGGATGTCCGCTTCGTGATCCAGAAATTTGGTAAGGATGTTTTCGTAACCGTCCTTGCCTGCAGTGGTGTCCGCATCCATCCGAAGGGTCCTGACTCCCGGGAATATCTTCTGTACTTCGGCCTCCACCTGCTCGGTCCCCGCTTTAAAACCCGCGATATATTTGGAGCCGCACTGGGGGCAGAGTTTAACATTGTCCTGAGTGTAACCGCAGTAATGGCAGACCAGCTTGCCGTTTCTGTGAAGGGATAAAGATACATCACAGTGTGGACATTTTACTACAAAGCCGCATTCCCGACAAGACACGAACCCCGCAAAGCCTCTCCGGTTGAGAAAAAGCATGATCTGCTGGTGTTTTTTGATGCGGTCCTCCATGAGCATTTTAAGCCTTCTTGAAAAGATGGACCTGTTTCCCGCTTTAAGTTCCGCCCTCATGTCGGCAACCGTCACCTCGGGAAGCTGATTCCCGGTAAGTCGCCGGTTCAGTTTAAAGAGCTTGTACTCTCCGGTCTCCGCCCTGTAGTAAGCATCCACCGAAGGGGTGGCGGATCCCAAGACCACAAAGGCCCCGTAAAGCCTTGCCAATTCCACAGCAGTCTCTCTTGCATGGTATTTCGGCACCGTTTCGCTTTTGTAGGAGCTTTCATGTTCTTCATCGATTATTATGACTCCAAGGTTAGGCATCGGTGTAAAGAGTGCGGATCTGGGACCGATCACGATATCCACGTTACCTTTGAGAGCCTGCTCGTAAAGATCGTACTTTTCCCCCTTTGAAAGGGTGGAATTCATGATGCAAACCCTGTCACCGAACCGTTTGTAAAACCTCATGAGGGTCTGGTATGTAAGGGCTATTTCCGGAATAAGAACGATGGCCTGCTTACCCTGCATAAGGACATCCCCTATTATCCGCATGTAGACTTCGGTCTTGCCGCTTCCGGTGATACCGTGAATAAGATAGGTGTGCCTGTCCCCCCGCTCCGTGTCGCGCCTTATCTCATTGACTATGGCCGCCTGCTCTTCGCTGAGTTCCGGAAGGTTATCCTCGCTAACTTCAAAAGAAAGAGAGTTTCTTAAGATCCTGTCTTCCCTGATAAAGATCACCCCGTCCTCCACCAGCTTTGAAACAGTGGACGCTCCGATGTGAAGCTTGTTGTCCACTATGGACTTGGGGATTTCCGGTTCTTCCTTAAGAGCAAAAAGAAGCCTGAGTCTTGCGGCGTTACGCTTCCGCATGGCAGTCTCGATAAGCTCGTCAAGTTCTTCGGAAGTCTTGGTCCTAACCAGTGTCTTCTTTACGGAAAAAGAAACCTTGGTCTTTACCGGCAGTACGGTCTTAAGTGCATTGGCCATGGTGGACCCGTAATTTCTCTTGATCCAGCCTGCCAAAGCGATGCGCTTGTCATTAAGGGAAATATCCGAATCCGACAGACTGTGGATGTATTTAAGCTTATCCGCCGGAATATCGGAACAATCCGAAAAGTCCACGATGATGCCCTTTTTAAGGGCATTGCCGCGACCGAAGGGGACATTGACCTTCTGCCCCACAAAGAGGCTTCCTTCCAGGTTTTCCGGCACAATATAAGTAAAGGGGCGGTCTACCGCCTCGTGGGAAATATCGATTATTATCTTGGCGTACAATGTCTTTGGCATGAATATTACCTTTATCGGTGATTTCCATACAAGTTTAACACATTGTTCATACTTTGAACACAATTAACGGGTATATTAAATACAGGATAGTTGATAGAACTCACTATCTCCCCCCTCATAGTAGCAAGACCTCCGTTTCCCCGGAGGTCTTGTGTCTTTTATGGGTTTATTGTCTCATCTGTAATGCTTAAGCCTTAACTGCACTCTTTCGGTGCCCTTGTAGCTGTTTATCTCCACACCGTAGCAGACATCGAACTTATAAGAAACATTTACTCCCGAGTGGAGTTTCTTTCCCGCTCCCTCACCGTACTTTTCGTCGGTGTAGGTTTCCAGATCCTCCGCATTCCCGAAGTATACCATTTCAAATATACGTCCGTCCTTTGACAGCACGCGGTACTTTCCGAAGTTTCCGGTCTTTCCGATCCTGCTCCCGGAAATAAAGGTTACGTCGCTGTCCATGAATAGAGGGCTTTCATTGCCGTTACCGAATGGTTCAAGCCTTGTAAGCTCCCTTGCAAGATTAAGATCTGCGGCGCCTACGGACAGTTCGCAGTCTATCTTTACGGTCTCACAGAGATCGTCTTTCGAAAGTGCCGCATTGTCGTTCAGATTCTTCCGGAAGGCTTCCAGGTTTTCTTTTTCCAGGGATACTCCCGCGGCCATTTTATGGCCTCCGTACTTTGTAAGAAGGGAATCCGCACGGACAAGGCCCTCATACATATCATAGGCTTCAATGCTGCGGCCGCTTCCCTTAAGTCCCTGCTCCGCATCGGTAAGAACAAAGGTGGGCCTTTGATATTTTTCTTTTACCTTGCCCGCTATTATTCCCGCAAGACTTTCGTGACAGCCCGGAAGATACAGTACCAGCACATTGTCCGGGTCATCCATGGCATCCACGGCATCAAAGGCCTTCTGCGACCATTCAAGGGTCATGGTCTTTCTTGATTCGTTCAGTTCGGTGAGCGCCAGAGCTTTTTCTTTCGCTGCGGCGGGATCCTTTTCCGTAATGAGGGAAAGGGCCTTTAACGATGTATCCAGCCTGCCGCTTGCATTGAAGCAGGGGCCGATGACAAAGCCGCAATGATAGGGTGAGAGCTGCTTTCCCGTCATGCCGGTGCACTCAAGCAATGCTTTGAGCCCCAGGTTTCTGCTCTTTTCCATGAAGCGAAGGCCCATTCTGACCAATGCACGGTTTTCGTCCTTTAGCTCCATCACATCGCACACCGTGGCAAGGGCTGCGAATTCAGTAAGTTCCCTGGCAAGTTCAGAAAAATCCTCCCTTCCCATGAAACCGTATTTTCTTGCGTAGCTTTCAAGGACCTTCAGGGCCACAAAAGCTCCGCATATGCCCTTGAAGGGGTATTCGTCACCGGGAAGCTTGGGATCCGTCAATGCGTCGGCATCCGGAAGCTTATAGTACTTTTCCCCTCCCACATCCTCGTAGGGCACCTCGTGATGATCCGTTACGATCACTGTCATGTCAAGTTCATTGGCCAGTTTGACCTGCTCGGTGGCAGAGATACCGTTATCGCAGGTGATGATGGTGTTTCGTCCGTCATTGTGGGCCGCTTCCACCATTTTGCTGCTGATACCGTATCCGTCCTCTATCCTGTGGGGGATGACACAGTCCGTGTCCCCGCCGAAAAGGGTTATGCCCCTGAAAAGGATGTAGGTGGCGCAGATACCGTCCACATCGTAATCCCCGATTATACGGATCTTTTCACCCGCTTCGATCCTGTCATGCAAAACAGAAACGACCCGGTCCATGCCTTTTAACATAAACGGGTCGTGAAAGCATTTTGGACCCGGAGAAAGAAAATTTTCCATCTCCGGATCCTCAATATTTCTGTTTTTCAATATTCCGGCAACAATGGGGGAAATACCGTACTTCTTCGCGATGTCATCGATTTCCGTACAAGTATTGATTACAACCCATTTTTCCATTATATCCTGTGTCCTTTACTGCTGTTTCTTCTTAAAGCCGGTCCTGAGCATGTACCAGAGGGAACCTGCCAGGCATACGGAGGAGTATGTACCGCAGAGAATACCTACCGAAAGAGGAAGTGCAAATTCCTTGACAGAGCTTACACCGAAGATGTAAAGAGCCACAACCATCACAAAAGTGGTAAGGGATGTGAATATGCTTCGGGAAAGGGTCTGGGTAACCGCACTGTTGACGATCTCCTTAAGGTTGGGTCTTGAACCTTCCTCGTGAAGTTTCTCGCGGATACGGTCAAATACTACGATCGTTGCGTTGATGGAGTATCCGACGATGGTAAGCATACATGCCACGAAGGTGGAGCCTACGCTTATGTAAGCCAGTGAATAGAAGGTAAGAGTCACAAGGACGTCGTGGGCAAGAGCGATAACGGAGCTTGCACCGAAACGGATATCCTTGAATCGGAACCATATGTATATGAGCATGCATACGCAGGCTACGATAAGAGCTATAATGGTCTCCCTCTGAGCTTCCTTACTGATGGTGGAGCTGATGGACTCAGCACGGATGGACTCAACGTCAACACCGAAGGTGTCTTCCAGATACTTGTCCATGGCTTCTCTGAGTTCGGCGGAAAGGGTCACGGTCTTAAAGATGACTTCGTTGTTTCCCTGAACCTTGGTAACGATAACGTTGGGGTCTCCCACAATCTTCTCGATGTCTGAAACCATGTCCACGCCGAACTTATCGTTCATGTAGTTCGTAAGTTCCTGCATGTCGTTGATGTTCTCGAGGGAAGCGACCTTGCCGAAGTTAACGGTGGTCTGGGTTCCGCCCAGGAAATCAAGACTGAAGTTTAAGGAGTTTCCTCTGCCGGCAACGCCCTTGTTGACAAAGAGCATCATTACGATACCGAGGGCGATAAGAGCGCCGGAAATTCCCATATAGATGTGCTTTTTACCGATGAAATCAATGGGCTTGCGGGTCTTTGCAACGCCGTAGAGCTTGGTATTGGAAACACCGATGGCAACAAATGCTCTTAAAAGATATTTGGTGATTACGACTGCGGTGAACATGGAAAGACAGATACCTAAAGTAAGTGTCTGGGCAAAGCCCTTAATGGAGCCGGATCCCATGATCCAGAGCACGAAAGCCGCGATAAGTGTGGTGATGTTTCCGTCAAGGATGGCGGACATGGCCTTGGAATAAGCAACCTTGATGGAGGATTCAACGGTCTTGCCGCTCTGAAGTTCTTCTCTGATGCGGGCAAAGATGATAACGTTGGCATCAACCGCCATACCGATGGAGAGGATAATACCTGCAATACCGGGAAGGGTAAGGGTTATACCGAAACCGTTGATGAGCATGATCTCAAGTGCCACATAAAGAGCAAGGGCAAGGGCACTTGTAACACCGCATACATAGTAAACGGCAACCATAAGGATCACTACTACGATAAAGCCCACAAGACCTGCAAGAAGGCTGGTGCTTATGGCTTCCTGACCAAGGGATGCACCTACAACGTTGGAACGAAGCTCTGCAAGTTCCACCTTAAGTCCGCCGATACGGATGGTGGAAGCAAGGCGCTCAGCTTCTTCGAAATCCTTCATGCTTCCGGAAATGATGGCGCTGCCGTCGGTGATGGCCGCATTGACCGCAGGAACGGAAGCATCGTCACCGTCGTAGTAGATCATGATGGTGTCGTGAGTTGCAACCGCAGCCGTGGTAGCCTCTGCAAACTTTTTGGTACCCTCTTCGTTGAACACGATATGTACAACGTACTCAACATTGTTCATGTTGTCTTTCTGGGAACCTGCCTGGGCGGATTTTACATCGGAACCGGTGCAGACGATGGAGCCGTCGGCTTCAAGTTCTTCTATGGACTTTGTAAGGTCGTAGTCAAGAGAACCGTCTTCCTTGTAGCCTACCTGAACATAGTTGGCTGTACCGTCACTGCCGTAGTGCTTTATGAAATACAGGGAACCGGGCTTTCCGAGATCCTTGAGGATCTGGTTGGGGTCGGTGGCTCCGGGGATCTCAACGTTGATACGATCCGCTCCCTCTCTGTAAACAACAGCCTCTGTGCTGTAACCTTCGACACGCTTCTTTAACTTGCTGACCGTGTCGTCCATGTCCTGGCCCGAAGGAGCTTCTTCTCCCACTGCCTGATAGGTTATGGACACACCGCCCGCAAGGTCAAGACCAAGCTTGATCTCCTTAGCGGAGCCGGTCTTGGAACTTCCCAGTCCGAAGATGTCCATGACTCCGACAAAAATTGTGGCTGCCACGATAAAAGCTATTATGGCAAAACCCTTTTTCTTACTCATTACTGTTTCTCCTTTGTTTCTTTATCTTCATCATCCGCCTCAGATTCCGGCAGTCTGACAAATACGTTAACTATGCGGTTCTGCTTGATCCCCACTACCTTAAGCAGTGTACCGTCCGGCAGGGATACCGTTTCCTTGTCCTCGGGGATACGGTCAAGCTGATCAAGCACCAGCCCGCCTATTGTATCATAATCCTCCGACTCAAAGGAAGTACCAATTGCATCATTTATGTCTTCCAGTCTCATTTTGGCTTCGATCAGATACCCGCCGTCCTTTTGCTTTATCTGTCCGGCCTCGTCCTGATCGTATTCATCGCGGATCTCACCCACGATCTCCTCAAGAAGATCCTCCAGGGTGATCATACCCACGGTATCGCCGTACTCATCGTTTACAAAAGCAAGATTTATGGATGCGTTGCGAAGCTCCACCAAAAGATCGTTGGTCTTTTTGAACTCGTAAGTGTAATAAGCTTCCCTCAGGAATTTGAACACGGTAAAAGAAGCCGAATCCTTAAGCCTTATAAGGTCCTTGATATTTATAAATCCGATGATGTTTTCTTTTTCATCCCTGTAAACGGGAAGGCGGGTATACATGGATTCCCTGAAGACCTTCATGACCTCTTTGTATGTGGCATTGATGGAAATGCTGGTCATATCGATCCTGGGGATCATGATATCCTTGGCCACGGATTCACGAAAATCGAAAACATTATTGATGATGGCCTTTTCGTCGCTTTCGATGACGCCGTCCTCGTGGGACACATTGACATAGGTCCTGAATTCGCTCTCCGTGATCCTGTTCTTGTAAACGTCCTTTTGTCCCGTGATAAAGAAAAAGAACAGAACGATCTTGTCAAGAACAAACACGATGGGGAAAAGCAGGACCATCAGAAGCCTTATAACGGGAGCCACCGCCAGGGAAAGTCCCTCACAGTGTCTGCGGGCAAGGGTCTTTGGGATTATCTCCCCGAATATCAGGATGAGAAGTGTCAGGGCACCCGTTGCCAGGGACACGTAAATGTTACCCCAAAGCCTTATGGTAAGGGCAGTGGCCAGGGCCGATGCACTTAAGTTCACAATATTGTTGCCCACAAGGATGGTGGTTATCATCCTGTCGTATTTAGATATGACTTTTTCAAGGGTCTTAGAATGCTTTCTCCCCTCTTCGGCCAGGGAACGCACCTTCACCCGGTTAAGGGAAACAAGGGCAGTCTCCGATGCGGAAAAGAACGAAGAAAGTACCACTAAAACTCCCAAAACTATCAATTGTATGACGCCTTCGCTATCCAAGAAAAACTCCTTTCGCTACAAAAGCCGGATCTCACAAAGATCACTTATGACAAAGGGTTCCGCCATGCATACGGCAGCGGAATAACCTTCAAAAAGAGAAAACTCACGGGCAAACCCGCAGGCTCTCCCCGAATATGTTACATTGTACAAACCGGTCTTTGGGTCTTTTTCAAAACCCGTATCCGAAAAATCGGTACCTATACCCTCCCCCGTAAGCTTTGAATAGCTTTCCTTAAGGGACCAGATCCTGTTAAAGCCGGTGTCTTTAGGATCAAAGCTTTTTCTTTCCCCTGGTGACAATACCCTTTTTAAAAGACTCTCTTTGGCCTTAACGGGTTTTTGTATGTCAAAGCCCAGGTCCTCATCCGAAACCGCCACTGCGGCTATATCGCCCGAATGTGAAAGGTTAAAGTAAAAACCTTCCGCCTCAACATAGGGCTTTCCGTTCTTTGCATAGGATATCTTTGCTTTGGTCAGTCCCGCATCCTCAAGGGCCTTTATGAGCAAAGCTCCCCCGGTGATCAGCTCAGCCCTCTTCGAATCGGATCTGCAGCTGTCGATGCGCTTTTGCCTTTTTAAATCCAGATGGCAATAATACTTTTCCCTAAGATTCTCAACGGAATCGGGATCGATCCGCGACCAAAGGATCTTAACGATTCTTTCCAAAGTATCACCCCTTGTAGGAATCAGCGTAAAACTCCTTAAACTCGGTGTAGCCTTCCGCGGTGAGCTTTTCCTTCTGGAATTTCTTGTTCTTGTTCATCTTAACAACAAGGACGGTCTTGCCGGTCTTGCGGTCTTCGGATGCGCTCTTTAAGATCTTTGCATAAAGGTCCTTTGCCATATCCTTGTCCACAAGATAAGCACATTTAACGCCCTTTCCGGGAATTTGGAAATTGCTTTCCAGCAAAAGAAGGACTATTCTTTCAAAACCGATGGAGAAACCGCAGGCGGGAACATCGGTGCCCGTAAAGTTTCCAACCATCTTGTCGTATCTGCCGCCGCCTCCGCAGGAACCGCCGAATTCGGGAATGGCTATCTCAAAAATGGTTCCGGTATAATATCCCATACCCCGGACCAGGGTGGGGTCGAACACCATCTTAAAGTCCGCTTCCTTAACAGACTCAACGCTGGAGATTATCTCATAAAGATTTGCGGATACCTCGGCGGGTAAAGCTTCCCCCAGAAGCTCCTTTAATCTGTCAAGGGTCTTAAGGGTTCCGTCCGCCCTGTCGAAAAGGGCGCAGTATCTGTCAACGGAAGTCTCGGCAAAACCTTCTTTGACCAGTTCCTCCTTAACTCCCTCAAGGCCGATCTTGTCAAGTTTGTCAAGGATAATGCAGACCTCGTCGAATTTGTCCTTGTCAAAGCCGGCATAATCGCTCATGGCCTTTAAAAGTCTTCTGTCATTGATACGGATCTCAAAATTCTTAAAGTTAAGTTTTCCCAGGGTGGTGGTAGTAGCGAGTATCAGTTCGATCTCCGCCATATTTGTGGCTTCACCGAACATATCGATATCGCACTGCATGAACTGACGGTATCTGCCTCTCTGGGGTCTGTCCGCACGCCATACATTACCCATCTGCAATGCCTTAAAGGGTACGGGAAGCTCGTTGGCATTGTTGGAATAAAATCTTACAAGGGGTACGGTTAAGTCGTATCTTAATCCCATGTCCGTAAGATCCGCTTCCGTTTTTGCGGTTTCAAGATTTAACTTTTCCCCGCGCTTCAATACCTTGAATATAAGTTTTTCATTTTCTCCGCCCTGCTTGCTGCAAAGGTTGTTGATGTCCTCAAGACAGGGAGTCTCGATGGAGGTAAAACCGAAGGATTCATAGGTCTCCCTGATGATCCCCTGAGCATATGCCCTGATCTCCATTTCTCTGGGCATTATCTCTTTCATGCCGGTAACCGGCTTCTTTATCAATGTCATGTTATTCACTCAAGCGCAAAAAGTTCACGCTTCCTTTCGATCATTTCGTCAATTCGTTCGATATAAAGGGATACGTCTTTGACATTGTCGTCTCTGACCAGTTTCCCTTCCCGCGTCAATACCTTGGATACGCTTCCCGGTCCCAATGCCGCTATGGATTCAAGTTCCTCCATTATGAGGATGTTGTAGATCCCGTAAGCCCCTTCTCTTGCATAACCGGTGTTTTCAAAATTGCCGGCCATGTTCTTTTGCCTGTAAAGGTAATAGGGCTTCATGTTCAGAGCAAGCGCGCCCGCCGCGGCGATCTCCATGGTCTTATCCGTATTTACCATGGTATCATATCCGTTTTTCAAAATCCACTCTGACAAAGCGGAAGCTCTTTTAACCGCCAGGGAATGTACTGTCAGGCTGTCGGGTCTGAGCCTTACCAGCTCGTCGACGGTATTTTGAACCTCTCTCTCGCTCTCGCCCGGAAGTCCGAGGATGATATCCGTATTGATGTTATCAAAGCCCGATTCTCTTGCAAGGGAAAAAGCCCTTACAAAATCCCCGGGCGTATGATGTCGCCCGATAAGCTTAAGGGTATCGGCATTCATGGTCTGAGGGTTGACGCTGATGCGGGTAACACCGTGCTTCTTAAGTACTTTCAGTTTATCAACGGTTATGGAATCTGGACGTCCCGCCTCAACCGTATATTCAAGCACTCCCGAAAGATCGAAGTTTTCTTCGATGACCGTAAGCAGCCTGTCAATTTCCGGGGCTTCCAGTGAGGTTGGTGTGCCGCCGCCTATGTATATGCTGTCAAGAATGCCGTTTTTTCTGGCCTCTGCCACAAACCTGATCTCTTTTTCCAGTGCATTGAGAAAATCGTCGATCCTTGATCTCCATGCCCCGATTGGGTTTGAGGTAAAAGAACAATAAAGGCAGGTGGTGGGGCAAAAAGGGATTCCGATGTACAGACTGTAGCCGCCCTGTTTAAGGCGCAAGGGCCTGAGTATCTCTCTCTCCCGCTTTGCTATATCCAGGGAAAGCCCGGCTTTTTTATCTCCCACAAGGTAGGTGTCTTTCATATATGAAAGGATCTCTTCGTCGCTCTTTCCTTCATTCAGCAGCTTTGAAGCTATCTTTGTGGGTCTGATCCCCGTAAGGTCTCCCCATTCAAGAGTCTTCCCCGTAAGGCGCGAAATGGCCAGATACACAAGCCTTTTCACAAGGTTCTTTTCTCCGATCCTGTCCTTTACACCGTCGGTCGATAACCTGAGAAGTTCCTTTCCGTTACCGTCGCTTAAGGAAAAGTAAGCCTTTTCATACAAAACCGAGAACACTGAGGCGTTCCCGGATGTTTCTTCGCACTTCGCAGTCACTTTGACCTCTTCCGCAGGGTAAAAGGCCTTAAAGAGCGAATGAATGTCATATTCAAATTTCGGTTCGTTGATTACACAGATGATCATTTTATAAAAACGGGTTGTTATCCCTTTCAAAGCCTATGTCCGTAGGCATTCCGTGTCCCGGATATACCTTAGTCCCATCGGGAAGTACAAGAAGTTTTTCCCGGATGGAATCAATGAGAGTCTTCATGCTGCCGGTGGGAAGGTCGGTGCGTCCCACGCTCTCTCTGAACAGCGTATCTCCCGCAATGAGTATCCCTGCTTCTTCAACGTAAAAGCAGACACTTCCTGCGGTATGTCCCGGCGTGTGGATCACCTTAATGGGAACATCGCAAAGGGTCAGTTCGTCACCGTCTCTAAAGAACTCATCGGGGGATACCCTGGTGGGCCGTCCCACGGATTCGGAGCAGTTTAAGCCCTCGTCCTCAAGAAGCTTTTCCTCGGCAAAAGAAGCATATACTTTGGCGCCGCTTTTCTTTTTGAGAGAAGCCACGCCGAATATATGGTCAAAATGACCGTGCGTAAGAAGAATGGCCCCTACCGAGAAGCCCTTCTCCTTTAATTTGTCGTATATATAGTCACCGGAATCGGCGGGGTCGATAAATACGACTTCGCTGTTACCCTCTCTGTAGAGAAAATAGCAGTTGGTGGTATACATACCCAGTGTGATCCTGCCGATCTTAACCTGTCCCATCAGCCCCTGGTCCTTTCTATATCAAGTACGCTCTCAATGTTTCTTATCTTATCCACAACACGGGTCAGGGCTTCCCTGCTCTCGATTTCAAAGGAAATGTTCATGGTTGCGAGACCCTGTTTGTTGACCCTTGTGTTAAGGGAAATAATGCTTATGTTGCTCTCGGTGATGACCTTGGAGACATCTGCCAGTAGTCCCGTACGGTTGTTGGCAAAGATCCTGATCTCGGCGGGATACTTGCCGGTGATCTCCTCGGTCTTCTGCCACTCGGCATCGATAAGTCTGGCTCTTTCCATGGCGGGAAGAGAAAGAATATTGATACAGTCCGTACGATGGATGGAAATACCGCGGCCTCTGGTAACAAAGCCCACGATCTCATCTCCGGGCACGGGAGAACAGCACTTGGAAAATCTGACGGCAACGTCATGTATTCCCTTCACCACGATACCGCTTTG
>JAEEGL014296355.1_pt1 | contig 19929 bp, 14 predicted proteins | sample 9134231 | NCBI WGS metagenome assembly JAEEGL01 (sample SAMN16246548, study PRJNA631951) | gut metagenome | biome: gut microbiome; feature: rumen; material: fiber-attached | host: Bos | place: Iran: Karaj | collected 2018-10 | reverse complement strand
ATGGGCCTGGAGGGCATCCGCGGATATGAGGTCTCGGTGGAGTGCTTTCTCTCCAGCGGGCTGCCGGCGTTTGAGGTGGTCGGCCTGCCCGGCGCCGCGGTCAAGGAATCGCGGGAGCGGGTCCGCGCCGCCATCAAGAACAACGACCTCCGCTTCCCCGTATCGCGCATTTCAGTGAATCTGGCGCCCGCCGACACGAAAAAGGCGGGCACCGTATACGACCTGCCCGTGATGCTGGGCATCCTGGTGTGCACCGGCGTCGTGGACGGGGTGCCGGAGGATGCGGCCTTCATCGGGGAGCTCTCCCTCTCCGGGGAGGTGCGGCCCGTTTCCGGCGCGCTGCCCATGGCGCTGGCGGCGCAGCGAGCCGGGCTGAAGCGGCTGTTCGTCCCCGCGGCCAACGCCGGAGAAGCCGCCTTTGCCGACGGGATCGAGATCTTTCCCGTTGGCCATGTGACCGAGCTCCTGAAGCACCTGAGCGGGGAGGAGCTCATCTCCCCCGCCGCCGCGCCGGAGCTCTCGGAATTTGCCGTTCCCCTGCCCGACTTCGCCGAAGTCAAGGGGCAGGAGAATGTGAAGCGCGCGCTGGAGGTGGCTGCCGCCGGGGGACACAACATCCTCCTGAGCGGGCCGCCCGGCGCCGGCAAGAGCATGATGGCGAAGCGGCTGCCATCCATCCTCCCGGAGATGAGCCGGGAGGAGATGATCGAATGCACGGAGATCCACTCCGTGGCCGGGCTCACAGACAGCAAAGCGCCCATTATCACCGCGCGCCCCTTCCGAGCCCCGCACCACACCGTCTCCACCGCCGCCATGGCGGGCGGGAGCGCTTCGCCCCGGCCGGGAGAGATCTCCCTGGCGCACAACGGGGTACTGTTTCTGGACGAGCTGCCGGAGTTCCCTGCCGCCGCGCTGGAGGTGCTGCGCCAGCCCATCGAGGACGGGGAGGTCACCATCTCCCGGGTAGTCGGCTCCGTCACCTACCCCAGCCGATTCATGCTGGTATGCGCCATGAATCCCTGCAAATGCGGATGGTACGGGCACCCCTCCGGCCGGTGCACCTGCTCCGAGCAGTCGGTAAAAAAATACCTGAGCCGTCTCTCCGGGCCGCTGCTGGACCGGATCGACATGTTTATCGACGTGCCCGCGCTGGAATTCGACGAGCTGCGGGCCCCTGCCGCCGCGGAGACCAGCGCCGACGTGCGCGCCCGGGTCAACGCCGCCAGGGAGCTCCAGCGCGCCCGCTACGGCAGCGGGTCCGCCTCCAACGCCCACGCGGAGCCGAAGGAGCTGGAGAAGTGCTGCCGGCTGGACGCGGCCTGTGAAAAGCTCATGAAACGCGCCTACGATTCCCTTGGCCTCACCGCCCGGTCCTATGACAAGATCCTGCGGGTGGCGCGGACCATCGCGGACCTGGCCGGAAGCGGAGAGATCGCGCCGAAGCACCTGGCGGAGGCCATACAGTACCGCACATTTGACGTGAGAGAGGAACGCTGACATATGAACGACATGATCCTGCTGAAACAGGGGGAGATCGTCCTGAAGGGGCAGAACCGGCGCACCTTTGAGGCGAGGCTTATCCGCAACGTGAAGAACCGCCTGAAGCCCTTCGGGGACTTCAGGATCTACGCTGTGCAGTCCACCGTGTACGTGGAGCCCCAGGGCGACTGCGACATGGACGGGGCGCTGGAGGCGGCGAAGACCATCTTCGGGATCGCCTCCATCAGCCGGGCCGCGGCCTGCGAGAAGGACAGGGACGCCATCTGTGAAATGGCTATAAAATATCTTGGGCCTGCAATAAAGAGCGCCGCCTCTTTCAAAGTGGAATCCAAGCGTTCGGACAAGTCCTTCCCCATGACGAGCATCCAGCTCAGCCAGTACGTGGGCGGATTGCTGGCGGAGGCGTTTCCGGAAACGCCGGTAAACGTGCGGGAGCCGGACTTCACCGTGAACCTGGAGGTGCGGGATTATGCCGCCTACGTCCACGGTCCGGTGATCGAAGGGGCCGGCGGCATGCCCGTGGGCGCCAACGGAAAGGTCGTCAGCCTCCTCTCCGGCGGCATTGACAGCCCCGTATCCACTTATATGATCGCGAAACGCGGCGTGTCCGTGATCCCGGTGCACTTTTTCTCTTTCCCCTATACCTCGGAGCAGGCAAAGCAGAAGGTCATCGACCTGGCCGGCATCCTCACCGACTGGTGCGGACCCCTGCGGGTCGAGGTTGTCCCCTTCACCCATATCCAGGAGGAGATCCGCCGCTGCTGCCCGGAGGAGTACTTCACCGTCATCATGCGCCGCTTCATGATGCGCATCGCCGCCCGCATCGCGGCGGACAACGGCTGCAAGGCACTGGTCACCGGGGAAAACCTGGGGCAGGTGGCCTCCCAGACGCTGGAGGCCATGGCCGTCACCGAGGAGTGCGCGGGGCTGCCCGTCCTCCGTCCTGTGATTGCATTGGACAAGAAGGAGATCGTGGAGCTGGCCCGCAGGATCGGCACCTTCGAGACGTCGATCCTTCCCTATGAGGACTGCTGCACCGTATTCACGCCCCGTCATCCCCGGACGCGGCCAAGGCTGGACGAGGTACGGGAGGCGGAGGCAAACATGGACGTGGACGGTCTCGTGAACGAGGCGGTCCTGGGAACTGAAAGAGTGGAGGCGTAAACTTGGAACACACTGCGGAGATCCTGTCTGTCGGTACGGAGCTGCTTCTGGGCAACATCGCGAACACCGACGCGAAGGACGTGTCCGAGGCGCTGAGCGCCCTGGGCATCAACGTATATTTCCACACGGTGGTGGGCGACAACCCGGAGCGGGTGAAGCAGGCCGTGGCCATCGCCAAGACAAGGGCAGACATCATCCTCACCACCGGCGGCCTGGGGCCCACCTACGACGACCTGACGAAGCAGACCCTGTGCGAGGCGTTCGGGAAGAAGCTCGAGTTCCACGAGGACATCGCCAGGGAGATCGAGGAGTTTTTCTTAAAGCGCACCCACGGGATGCCCCTCACGAAGAACAACTATCAGCAGGCGTACCTGCCTGAGGGGTGCACCGTCTTCCACAATGACTGGGGCACCGCCCCCGGCTGCGCCTTCGAGGCGGAGGGGAAAACCGTGCTCATGCTGCCCGGGCCTCCCCGGGAATGCCGTGCCATGCTCCATGCCTGCGCCGTGCCGTATCTGAAGCGGCTCTCCGATTCGGAGATCCACTCCCACAATCTTCACATCATCGGCGTGGGTGAGAGCGCCGTGGAGGATCGGCTGCGTCCCATGATGCTGGAGCTCACGAATCCGACCCTGGCCCCCTATGCCAAGGAGGGCGAGGTGATGCTGCGGGTCACGGCCAAGGCCGGGAGCGCGGAGGAGGCGGAGGCCATGATGGCCCCCGTGATCGAGGAGGTCCGGGCCGCCGTGGGCGACGCCCTGTACGGGATCGACACCGGCAGCCTTGAGAACACCATTCTGGACATCCTGCGGGAGCAGGGACGCACCCTTGCCGCCGCGGAGTCCTGCACCGGGGGGCTCATCTCCAAGCGCATCACCGATATCCCCGGCGCGTCCCGGGTCTTCCTGGGCGGAGCCGTGACATATTCAAACGGATCCAAGACCGCCCTGCTGGGCGTGCCCGCCGAGCTGATCCGGGAAAAGGGCGCCGTCAGCGCGGAGGTGGCCGAGGCTATGGCATCCGGCGCGCGCCGGGTGACCGGAGCCGACGTCGCCGTGGCGGTCACCGGACTCGCCGGGCCGGACGGGGACGGGACGGACGTGCCTGTGGGCACCCTGTTCGTCGCCGTTTCGGATGAAAACGGCACGGCGGTACAGAAGCACGTTTTTGAGATCGACCGGGAGCGATTCCGCATCTTTGCCGCCTCCCGCGCCCTGGATATGGTGCGGCGCAGGATCTGCGGGCTCTCCCTCTGACATTCCGGCAAAAATCGGCACGATCCTCTCCACCGGCTCATAGGATAGGGGTGGAGGGGATCGATTATGAAGCTGATCGCAGAGGCCGGCACCGCGTTCCTGCTCTGTGCCGCCGTGGTATGCGCCGTACAGCTCATCCGGCAGGTGCGGCCGCCCGCGGCGCCCTGCGGCGAGGGCATGGGGATCTGCCTGCTCATCGCCGTCCAGGGGGACGCTCCGGAGCTGGAGAGCACGGTCCGCGCACTGCTGAGCGGGCCGACCCGCTGCATCCTGATCGCGGACTGCGGCCTGTCGCCGGAGGCGCGGCGGTGCGCCGACATCCTTCAGCGGGCACACGATGAGGTGATGCTCCTGTCACCGGAGGAAATACCGAAGCTTTTGGGAGAAACGAAATGGACACCACCGACCACACCATAGAGATCGAAGGTACGGTATCGGCCGTCATCTACCAGAACGCGGAAAACGGCTACACCGTGCTCCGTCTTTCCACGGAGGAGGGCTCGGTGACGGCCGTGGGCTGCCTTCCGTTGGTGCTCCCCGGGGAGGAGGTCGTCCTCACCGGGGGCTGGACAACCCACCAGGCATACGGGCAGCAGTTCAAGGCCGAATGGGCCGAGCGGCGTCAGCCCAGGGGGCCGGAGGCCATCTTCCGGTACCTGGCCTCCGGCGCAGTCAAAAACATCGGCCCGGTGCGGGCGCGGGAGATCGTGGACATGTTCGGCGGCGAGACGCTGGACGTGATCGAAAACGAGCCGGAAAAGCTCACCGCCATCCGGGGCATCAGCGGAAAGACCGCGCTGGCCATCGGCGACTGGTACCGCCGTCAGGTCGGCCTGAGAAGGCTGATGGACTTTCTGGGGCATTACGGCATCAAGCCCGCCGTGGCTCTGCGCTTCTACCGGGTCTACGGGGACGAGTCCATGGCCGCCGTGCGGGACAACCCTTACATTCTGGCAAACGAGACCTTCGGCGCCGCCTTTCACGAAGCGGATGCCCTGGCTCTGGACACGGGCTTCGAGGGGGACAGCCCCCAGCGGGTGGAGGCCGCCGTTCTGTTCGAGCTGAGCCACAACACGCGCAACGGCCACGTCTTTCTGCCCCGGGAAAAGCTCATCGCCGCCACACGGCAGCTCATCGGCGTGGACGAGTCCCCCATCGAGGAAGCGGTGGATGTCCTGTGCGACGGGGGCTATGTGGTACGGGAGAAGGCGGCCGGCGTGGACGCCTGCTATCTGGAGCGGCTCCATGAGGCGGAGGAGTTCACCGCGCGCCGCCTGAGGGAGATGGCGGAGGCCGTCCCCTTCCGCACCGAGGACCTGAGCCGGCTCATCGACCGGGTGGAACGGGAGCAGGGCGTACGCTACGCCGCCGGACAGCGGAAGGCCGTGGAGCTGGCGGCAAGGCGGCGGGTCATGGTCCTCACCGGCGGCCCAGGCACGGGCAAGACCACCTCCGTCCGCGGCATCCTGGCCCTCTTCGACAAGCTGGGACTCAAGACCATGCTGTGCGCCCCCACCGGCCGCGCCGCCAAGCGCATGAGCGAGCTGACGGGGCGGGAGGCGGCCACCATCCACCGGGCGCTGGGCACCTACATGGGCGAGGACGGGGAACCCGTCTTTGAGCATGACGAGACCGAGCCCCTGGACTGCGACGCCGTCATCATGGACGAGTCCTCAATGGTTGACATAATGTTGATGCACTCCCTGCTCTCCGCCCTGCGGCCTGACTGCCGCCTGGTGATGGTGGGCGACGCGGACCAGCTCCCCTCCGTGGGGCCTGGCTGCGTGTTCTCCGACATCATCCGGAGCGGCGCGGTGGAGTCCGTCACCCTGACGGAGATCTTCCGCCAGGCGCAGGAGAGCCGGATCGTGAAGAACGCCCACCTGATCAACCGGGGCACCATCCCGGACCTTGCGGACAACAGCGGCGATTTCTTCTTCCTGAAGCGCAGCGGCGCGGCCCGTACAGCCGAGACTGTGGCCCAGCTCGTGACGAAGCGGCTGCCGGAAAACATGGGCGTCGACCCCTCCCAGATCCAGGTGCTCACCCCCACGCGGAAGCGGGAAGCGGGGACGGAAGCGCTCAACCGGGCGCTTCAGGCCGAGCTGAATCCTCCGCGGCCGGGCGTCAGCGAAAAAGTTTTCGGTGATTTTACCTTCCGCGAGGGCGATAAGGTGATGCAAATCCGCAACAACTATGATATAATATGGAAAAGCGCCGACGGGACCCGCGCGGGGTGCGGGATCTTCAACGGCGACGTAGGCGTGATCACGTCCATCGACACGGGCGCCGAGTCGGTGACGGTGGACTATGACGACAGGCTGGTCACCTACCTGTTCGACCAGCTCGGCGAGCTGGAGCCGGCCTACGCCATGACGGTGCACAAGGCCCAGGGCAGCGAATACCGCGCCGTGGTGCTGGCGGTGGCGGGGGTCTCCCCGCGGCTCCTCGTGAGGGGCGTGCTCTACACCGCCGTGACCCGCGCCAGGGAGCTTCTGATCATCGTTGGAAGTACCGACGATGTGGAGACAATGATAAAAACGGACAGACGGGCCAGGCGCTACAGCGGCCTTCGCTGGCGCCTCGCCGAGGGGTAAGGCTTCAAATCGCAAACGCTCCGCCGGTTTGTGATTTGAGGGGACGAAGTGCTCCATCGCGCCCGCCGCGGCGTAAGACGCGCCGGGCATGGTCGGCACGAGGACTCGCTCAGCTCGTCCCAGGGTATTTTTCCGAGGCGCACGTCCCCGGAAAACGATCGGGCTTTATTCGCGCCGTCCGGCGCGAACTCTGCCGAGGGCATTGTCAGAGGTCAAAGGGTCTTGTGGAGGTGCTTTTATGAACACATTCTCCGGCTTGCTCGATATCCTGTTTCCCCGGCGCTGCGTATTCTGCTCCCATATCCTGAAGAGCGGCGAGGAATCCGTCTGCCGCCAGTGCGCGGACTCCCTCCCCTATACCTCCGGCGGCACCGTGCACCGGTCCGGCGATTACTTTGAGGACTGCGTGGTGCCCCTGCGGTATGAGGACAAGGTGCGCAAGTCCCTGCACCGGTTCAAGTTCAAGGGCGCCTCCAATTACGCCGACTGCTACGGGGCCATCCTGGCCTCCTGCATCCGGGAACATCTGGAGGGACGGTACGACCTGATCTCCTGGGTGCCCCTCTCCCCCGGGCGCATGCGCGCCAGAGGGTACGACCAGGCCATGCTGCTGGCCTGCGCCGCCGCGCTGGAACTGGACAGCGTGGCCGTGGAAACGCTCCGCAAGGACGTGGAGGCGGAGGCCCAGTCCACCATGGGCGGCAAGGATCAGCGGAAGGCCAACATCAGCGGCGCCTACTCCGCAGCGGACCATGAGCTCATCGCGGAAAAGCGCATCCTGCTCATCGACGATATCGTCACCACCGGGTCCACCCTCTCCGAATGCGCGAAGACGCTGCTGCTGGCGGGGGCCGATTCCGTCGTCTGCGCCGCGCTGGCCGGCGCCTGAGAAATCGCTTTTCATCGCCCCTTTTTTGGGGTATAATAGATAAATGCGCGGCATGACCGCGCCTTGAGAAAGACTTTACTTCTGGGGGGTTACCATGCTTTTTGGCAGAGATATCGGCATCGACCTGGGCACCAATAACGTCCTTGTTTCCGCCAGGAACAAGGGCGTGATCCTCCGTGAGCCATCGGTCGTCGCCATGGACAAGAACACCGGCCGCCTTCTGAACGTGGGCATGGCCGCCCAGCGCATGCTGGGAAGGACGCCGGGCAACATCGCCGCCATCCTCCCGGTGCGGGACGGGGCCATCTCCGACTACGACATGACGGAGCGGATGCTCCGGGAGCTGGTCAAAAAAGTCACCAGCTTCTCCCTTCTGAAGCCGAGGATGATCATCTCCGTCTCCAGCGGCATCAGCGAGGTGGAGGAGCGCGCCGTGATCGACGCGGGCATCTCCGCCGGCGCCAGGAAGGTCTATCTGATGGAGGCGCCTGTGGCCGCCGCCATCGGCGCGGGGCTCGACATCTCCAAGCCGGACGGGATCCTCGTCATCGACATCGGCGGCGGCACCACGGACATGGCCGTGCTGAGCCTCTCCGGGGTGGTGGTTTCGGAATCCGTCAAGATCGGCGGCAACGCCTTTAACGACGCGCTGATCCGCTACCTGAAGCGCAAGCACAACGTACTCATCGGGGACAGCACCGCCGAGGAGCTGAAAAAGAGCATCGGCTGCATCTACCCCCGGCAGGACACGGCGGAGACGGAGGCCAAGGGCCGCTGCCTCATGACCGGCCTGCCCCGCATCATCCCCGTGAACACCGCGGACATGCTGGACGCCTTTGAGGAGGTTTCCGAGCGGATCCTGGAAACGCTGCACACCGTGCTGGAGGAGACGCCCCCCGAGCTGGTGGCCGACATCTCCGAGAGCGGCATCGTGCTCACCGGCGGCGGCAGCCTGCTCTGGGGCTTCGACAAGCTCATCGAGGCGCGCACCGGCATCCCCACCCGCATCGCGGACGACGCGGAGCTGTGCGTGGCCTACGGCGTGGGCCGCGCCCTGGAGTGGATCGACGATTTGCACGAGGGCACCATCAACCTTTCCAGAAGAAAGCAAATGAAGAATTGATAAGGAGAGCGAACATTCACCATGGCAAAGAAACAGTTCAAATCGGAATCCAAGCGCCTGCTCGACCTGATGGTCAACTCCATCTACACCCACAAGGAGATCTTTCTCCGGGAGCTTATCTCCAACGCGTCCGACGCCATCGACAAGCTCTGCTACATCTCTCTGACGGATGACCGGGTGGGCATGGATCGGGATGATTTCCGCATCACCGTGAAAGCGGACAAGGAGGCGCGCACCATCACCGTCTCCGACAACGGCGTGGGCATGACCGAGGAGGAGCTGGACAAGAATCTGGGCGTCATCGCCAAAAGCGGCTCCTTCCAGTTCAAGAGCGAGATGGAGGACAAGGGCGACACCGACATCATCGGCCAGTTCGGCGTGGGCTTCTACTCCGCGTTCATGGTGGCCTCCAAGGTCACCGTCATCTCCCGGGCCTACGGCGAGGAGGGCGCCCACATGTGGGTGTCGGAGGGTTCCTCCGGCTACACGATCACGCCCTGTGAGAAGGACGCCGTGGGCACCGACGTGATCATGGAGATCAAGCCCGACGCCGAGGGGGAGGATTACAGCACCTTCCTGGAGGAGTACACCCTCCACTCCCTCATCAAAAAATACTCCGATTACATACGCTGGCCCATCGTCATGACGGTCACCAAGAGCCGCCAGGTGGAGACCGGCGAGAAAAATGCCGACGGCTCAGCCAAGAAGGACTGGGAGGACTACACCGAGGAGGAGACGATCAACAGCCGGGTGCCCATCTGGCAGCGGCCAAAGAGCGAGGCCTCCGACGCGGACTGCTTCAATTTCTATAAGGAACACTTTTACGACGCCGCCGATCCCGTGTCCGTCATCCGCATCGCGGCGGAGGGCACGGTAAGCTTCAAGGCCATGCTGTTCATCCCTGCGGCCGCCCCCTACGATTTCTACACCAGGGACTACCGTCCCGGACTCCAGCTCTACTCCTCCGGCGTGATGATCATGGAGAAGTGCGAGGCCCTGGTGCCGGATCACTTCCGCTTCGTGCGGGGCGTGGTGGACTCCCCCGACCTGTCTCTGAACATCTCCCGGGAGCTGCTGCAGCACGACAGGCAGCTCAAGGTCATCGCCACGAATATCGAAAAGAAGATCGCCGCCGAGCTGAAGCGCCTCATGGAGAAGGAGCCGGACAAGTACGCCGCCTTCTACAAGAGCTTCGGCACCCAGCTCAAATACAGCCTTCTGAACAACTACGGCACCAACAGCGACACTCTCAAGGATCTGCTCATGTTCTACTCCGGCGACGCGGAAAAGCTCATCTCCCTGAAATCCTACGCCGACAATATGCCGGAGAGCCAGAAATCCATCTATTACGCCTGCGGCGACAGCGCCGAGATGATCCGCCGCCTCCCCCAGACAGAGACCGTCCGGGAGAAGGGGTACGACATCCTCTATCTCACCGAGGACGCCGACGAGTTCGTGGTGAAGATGCTGGGCAAGTACGGTGAAAAGCCCTTCTGCTCCGTCTCCTCCGACGATCTGGGGCTGGAATCCGACGATGAGAAGGCGGAGACCGACAGGGCCGAGGAGGAGAACAGGCCTCTGCTTGACTTCGTGAAGGAGACGCTGGGCGACAGGGTCGCCGCCGTGCGCCTCTCCCACAAGCTGGTCTCCAAGCCTGTCTGCCTCACCACCCAGGGAGAGATCACCCTGGAGATGGAGCGGTATTTCGCCAACCTGCGGCGGGACAATGTGGAGCCCATGAAGGCCCAGCGGGTGCTGGAGCTGAACGCCTCCCATCCCATCTTCGAGGCGCTGAAAAACGCCTATGACGGCGACCGGGAGCTGGCCGGCAAATACGCCGAGCTGCTCTACGGCCAGGCGCTGCTCATGGCGGGCGTGCCCCTGGAGGACGCTTCCCGCTTCTCGGAGCTCGTCTGCGAGCTGATGAAATAATCAAATCGCAGACGCTTCGCCGGTTTGCGATTTGAGGGGCAAGGGCAACGGCTCGCGCAGCTCGTCTCAGGTGTATCTGACGTGGCGAAGCTGCGTCAAATACAATTGTATCCTCTTCGCGCTTACAGCGCGAACTCTCACGAGGTATTCTGACGCCCCGGGCTCAATAAGGGTCCGGGGCTCGTTTTGACGCGGCTTGACAAATCCCGCATTTTATTGTTTACTGAAACAAACTGAAACGGAAGAGGGAAACGACTATGTTTATCACCTGTTTGGATCTGGAGGGCGTCCTCGTCCCTGAGATCTGGATCGCATTTTCCGAGAAGAGCGGCATCCCCGAGCTGAAGCGCACCACCCGGGACGAGCCGGATTACAACAAGCTGATGAAATGGCGGCTGGGTATCCTAAAGGAGCATGGCCTCGGCCTCCGGGAGATCCAGGAGGTCATCGCCAACATCGATCCCATGCCCGGCGCCAAGGAGTTCCTGGACGAGCTCCGCTCCATCACCCAGGCGGTGATCCTCAGCGATACGTTCACCCAGTTCGCCCAGCCCCTGATGAAAAAGCTGGGCTGGCCCACCATCTTCTGCAACGAGCTGGTGGTGGCGGATGACGGCAGCATCAGCGACTACCGGCTCCGCTGCGAGAATACGAAGCTCACCACCGTGCGCGCGCTTCAGTCCTGCGGGTTTGAGACCATCGCAGCCGGCGACAGCTTCAACGATCTCGCCATGATCCGCGCCAGCAAGGCCGGTTTCCTGTTCCGCTCCACCGAGAGCATAAAGGCCGACAACCCCGACCTCCCCGCCACCGAGGATTACGGTGAGCTGCTGACATTCATCAAAGACGCAATGAAATAAACGGAAGAGCTGACCGGGAGACCGGTCAGCTCTTGTTTTTGCGCTTTCTTTTTTTCCGGAACGGATCGTCGGGGGTGTTTTTATAGCTCTCCCGGATGCCTTTTCTGTATCGGAACACGATCAGCTGGGGCAGGCTCGCTATATCGTCGGATGAGATGTCGATCTCTTTGCACCGGGCCAGGACCAGGCTCCTCGGCAGCAGCCAGGTGGTGATGTGCCTCCCCCAGCCGCCGTAGCCCCTGGCCCACAGATAGCCCCGCAGGTGGTACTCCAGCTCATAGGCCACGCATTCGTCGCTGAACAGGAATTCCCGCCCGCTGCGCTCCCGGAACCGGGCGCAGAGATGCCCGCTCATGATCCGGCACAGCTCCTTCGCCCCCAGCTGGGCGGCCAGGTCGCGCCAGCGGAGCGTCTCCGGCTCCAGATCCACGGAAAAGCCGTTTTCGACAAAGGTGGTGTGCCGGTCCAGCAGCTCGCAGACCGCCCCACGGTCGACGGATTCGCTCATACCCCGCCCTCCTCTTCGTTCTCTCTGGAAAAAGGATACCATATCCCGGCAGCGCTTTCAATTCCTTTCTCTGTCAGCTCGATTTGACAGGGTCTTTCTTTCCTGATACAATCATAAAAATCGGAAAGGGGGGACAGCGGCCATGACAAAGGATGAGATGCTCGACGAGATCGAGCAGTACGTGCGTTCCTGCGTGGACAACAATACCGGGATGCCTGCGATGGACATCATCGGCTCCAAATGGCTGATGCGCATCCTGTTTCATCTCTGCCGAAGGAGTCCGCTTCGCTTTGGTGAAATCAAGCGCATCATCCCCGATATCTCCAATGCGGCCCTTTCCTCCTCCTTACACAGTCTCCAAGATAATGGGCTCATTTCCCGGAAACAGTTCAACGAGCTGCCGCTGAGGGTGGAGTACTCCATCACAGAGGCGGGCGTCGAACTCATGAAGCTGGATCACCGCATCATAACCTGGGAGCGCACCTATTGTCGGAGCAAAAGACCTGATTGACACACTTCTCTGCAGTGACTCCAATTGCACAAGGCGCCGGGATCGAACGATCCCGGCGCCTTGTGTTGAATGGAGTTTAACTGTCAGGTGCCGCTGTCAGCAGAGTTTATGCTGCCGAAAGGCGGTTTATCGGATCATTTCAGCGCTCTCCAGAGGAAGGCAACGATCTGGCCCCTGATGCAGGCATCTTCGGGGCAGAAGGCGGTCGCCGTTTTGCCGTTGGTAGCTCCGGTCTCCGCCGCCCAAAGCACCGCGCTGTAGTAGTAGGCATCCTCTTCCACATCGGTGAAGGCGCAGGCGCCCGTCGCAGCAGGCTCCCCCTTGTATCTCCAGAGGAAGGTCACAGCCTGCCCGCGGGTAACATTATCTTCAGGGGCAAAAGCGGTTGGCGTCTTGCCATAGGTAATGCCGTTTTCCACTGCCCACAGTACCGCGTCGTAATAGTAGGTATCCTTCGCCACGTCAGTGAAGGGGCACTCTGTGAGCTCGGGCTGGGGCTTGCCCGCGGCACGCCACAGGAACGTGACAAACTGGGCGCGGGTGCAGGACTTATCGGGTCCAAAGTGCGTCTTGTCAATACCGCTGGTAACGGCGTTGTCCACGGCCCACTCCACCGCGTCATGGTAGTAGGCGTCCGGCTCCACATCCACGAAGCTGTAACCGACGTGAACGACGGCGTAGGCATTCGCCGCTCCCTCCGCCTTCACGGCCACGAAGTAGTCGCCGCGCTCCTTGAAGCTCAGCTCAAACACGCCGTCCACGGCCTTCACGCCGGAATCGGCAAGCTCGCTCCAGCTGTTGCCCACATAGACGTCGCCGTCCATGGGTACCTGCATAAAGGTATGGCTGGGCTGGCCGACCCAGGTCCTGGCAGCCATGGTCACTGTTTCGCTCACGCCCACCGTGATCTCCTCCGGGTTTACATAACTTGCCGTGAGCTGCTCATTGTCTTCGTTGAACAGGTTCAAATAGTAGCAGTTGCCTGCGAGTGCCGCGTCGGAGCTGGCCACATAGCCGTCATTGGAGTTCATGGCCAGGGCATATACTCCGTCGCCCTCATCGAGGCCCCAGATATTTGTGAAGAAGCCCCTGCTTCCCGCAGAGATCTCCGGGATCTCCCCGCCGGGGTATTCCGCCTCCTGCAGGGCGCTGAAGGCGTCGCCAACGGTCATGTTCTCGGTGAAGGGCACGGGATAGAGGATGATCTCCTTGCCGGACCTGCCCACCAGGGCGTCGGGTCCCAGAGTCACCGTGAGGTAGACATAATTTTCATCGCGCAGGGTCTCATAATCGTACTGGGCGGTGACCACCAGATGCCGATCCACCTTGTCGAAGGCCGTATCCCAGCCTTTGAAGGTATAATGCTCAAATCGGGGCACCTCGGGGGCTTCGGCAGCCGCACCGGGCTGGACATATTCCCTCTTCAGCGTCTGATACTCCACGCCGTCGCGGAACTCCACCAGGTACGGGCCGTCCTCATGCATGACATTGCCGTCCATATCATAATAGTCATAGACCAGTGTGCCGTCAGGCTTGATGGTGACGATCAGGCCCTTGGCCAGCACCCAGGCGCTGCCGCCGTAGGCGCCGGTATACTCTACGTCAGAGATGCAGCCCGCGGAGAGATAGGTAAAGTTGATCTCGCGGGAGGTGCCGTTCTGGTCGATGACGATCGTATCGCCGGTACGGTAGACCATATCGTAGCTCTCATCAAAGTCGGAATGGTTGTGGCCCCACAAGACGACCAGATTCGGATATTTGTTGAACACATCCAACAGCTTGTCGGCGTTCTCCTCCTTGCGGTCTCCCCAGAAGTGGACGGGGAAATGGGTCAGTACGAAGATGGGAATATCCGTGGGGGCGGTACTGAGATACGCGTCAACCCGGGCGATATCCTCGTCGCTGTAGCCCTGGCTGTATTTGGAGGCGATGGAGCCGGCGCCCAGGCAATAGAAGATGTAATCGTCGGTCTTTATGGCCTCGCCCAGACGGAACAGGCGCTTCGCGGCAGGAACTTCATAGTTGTTCATGAAGTCGCCGCCGGCTGCGGGATACCACTCATGGTTGCCAAAGGTATAGATCGTGTTGCCGATGGCGCCATTTTCCACATTGCCGTCCATGTAATCGAAGACGGCCTGCAGGTTGGTCCAGTACTCCTCCGGCGTAGCGGAGTAGGCGCTGCCCATGTCTCCCAGCGAACCCAGCGCGTCGATGTATCCCACCTTCTCGGAGACATTGTCAAACCACACCTGGAGGTTGTTCTGGGCATACTGGGTGCTGTAGTGGATGTCGGTCACAAAGGCCAGCGTGATGGAGCCGTCGGCATTCTTCACCGAAGCCCGCTCCACACAGGGCAGGTCGCTGCCGTCAGGGATGTACTTTTCCTCCGCCTCAGTCTTGGGCATGACCCTGCCGTAGAGCGTGAAAGAAGCGGCGTCTGCCTCCTCAAGGCTCTGGTCGAACCTGCCGGTCGACGCATCGTAGGTCAGATAATACATCTTGTGCATAAGGATATGCTTTGTTTCGGCGTTATACTCAAAGGTACGGCCGCCGGTGAAGATCATCAGCCCGTAGCTGCCGGAGAAAATGAATGATCCCGGGGTCCCCGCGCTCTCCAATGTGTCGTCAGGCCTGCCGTACCAGACGCTGGCGGCTTCCGGATCGCGAATGGTGTCCCCCGTTACGTTTACGGGTTTGGAAATGATGGTCTCTCCGTCAAAGGAAAAAGCCACGTTCTTCCCCTCCGCCTCGGTGACGATAACGAACTGGTCTCCGTCCACCAGGGCGTCTGTTTTTGTGAACAGCGGTACCGGCTCATAAAGGGTGATATCCGCCGCGTCCGCCTCCTCGATGCTCTGATCGAACTTTCCTGTTGCAGCATCAAAGGTGAGATAGTACATCTTGTGCATCAGGATATGACGGGCTTCGGCGTCATACTCAAAGGTACGGCCGCCGGTGAAGATCATCAGCCCGTAGCTGCCGGAGAAGATGAATGCCCCCGGGGTCCCCGCGCTCTCGATGGTGTCGTCCGGCCGAGCGGTCCAAACGGCGGCCTTATCGCTCAGAGTAATGACCCCGTCCGTCTCGGTGACGGGCTGGGCCGTGATGGCCTCGCCGTCATAAGCCAGGGCATATTTGGCTCCGCCCGCCTCCGCCACCACAAGGCAATCCATGCCCTCTGTGAAAGCTTCTGCGGGACGGTAGTCTGTTCCCTCCTCCGCCGCCAGCACGACGGTGCCGCTGAGCATAGATGCCAACAGGGCAAACAGGAGCAGGAAGACAAGTACCTGTTTTCCGTTTCGTGTTTTCATGAATACTCCTCCCTCAATAAAGTGATACAGTGAACCGCGCGCAGGAGGACGACCATTTGCCGCCCGTGCCGTCATACGGCTCAGGTTAATTGTATCGTCCCTTCTCCCCGTTTACAAGTAGTAGCTTTTTTTTGACCTGATCAAGTTGCTTTTCCCGGAAAACGGAATCCCTGTCCCGGCGGCGCTTTCAAATCTTTTTCATCGGCGCAACGGCGGGTTGCTTGCCCGGAGCGCGCCAATCTGGTATAATGCAGCCATCAACAATGACAGGAGTGACATGATGGAGACCCGTGAGATCCTGAAAAGCCTGCGGGAGCAGCACCGGCTGACACAGGAGCAGCTGGCGGAAAAGGTCATGGTGACGAGGCAGGCGGTCAGCCGCTGGGAAACGGGCGAGACCCAGCCCAATACGGAAACGCTGAAGCTGCTGTCCCGGGAGTTCGGCGTTACGATCAATACCCTGCTCGGCTCCCCCAGGCAGCTTATCTGCCAGTGCTGCGGGATGCCCATCAGCGAGGACGGCTATGTCTGCCGGGAGCCGGAAGGCTCCTTCGATGAGGATTACTGCAAATGGTGCTACGCGGATGGGCTCTTCACCTACGATTCCAAGGACGCGCTGCTGGATTATCTGGTGGCACACATGCCGAATCCGGAGCAGCTCTCCGACGAGGAACGGCGCAGGAGCTTCGACGGGTATCTCTCCCTCCTGAAGCACTGGGCGGAATAGGGCGCCGCAGCGGTTCGGACAGCCGGCGCGGCCGTCCAGCGCCGCAAGGGATTATTGAGTTCTGTGAGGAAGAATACAATGCAGGAAAAAAGCATCGATATGGCCGTTCTTACGGCAAACCGCGAAAAAGCGATCGTAAAAACGAGCATCATCGGCATCGTGACAAATCTGCTCCTGGTCGGCTTCAAGGCCTTTGTCGGACTGATCTCGAATTCGATCGCCGTGATCCTGGACGCGGTCAACAACCTGTCTGACGCACTGTCGTCGGTCGTGACGATCATCGGCGCGAAGCTCGGCGCAAAGCAGCCGGATAAAAAGCATCCGCTCGGTTACGGCAGGATCGAATACCTGAGCTCCATGATCGTCGCGGCGCTTGTGCTTTACGCCGGTATCACGTCTCTTGTGGAATCGATAAAGAAGATCATTCATCCGGAGGCGGCCGATTACAGCACGGTTTCGATCATCATCATCTCCGTGGCTATCGTCGTGAAGCTGCTGCTCGGCATGTACGTAAAGCGGCAGGGGAAAAAAGTCAATTCCGGCGCTCTCGTCGCTTCCGGTTCGGACGCGCTTTTCGACGCGATCCTCTCCGCTTCCGTCCTTGCCTCGGCAATCGTTTTCCTGATCTGGGATATTTCGCTTGAAGCATACGTAGGTGTTGTGATCGCCGGGTTCATCATCAAAGCCGGTATAGAAATGATGATCGAAACGCTGAACGACATTATCGGCAAGCGCGAGGACGCGGAAACGAGCATGGAATTAAAGAAGATCATCTGTGAAGAGGAAGCCGTGCTCGGCGCGTATGACGTCACACTTTTCAACTATGGGCCAAACAGGAACTACGGCTCGGTCCATATTGAGCTGCCTGACACGCTGAACGTTGACGACGTTGACCGGATCACGCGGAAGATTCAGGCTGACGTTTATCAGAGGACCGGCATTATCCTGACGGGCATCGGTGTATATTCGTTCAATACTTCCGATGAGGAAGCGGCCCAAATGCGCAACTCGATCCAAAAAGCGGTTCTGTCGCACGACTGGGCTCTGCAGATGCACGGCTTTTACGCAGACACAGAGAAGAAAACCGTTCGCTTTGACGTGGTCCTAAGTTTCGATATAGACAGGAAAGAGGCAATGACGGTCTTGTACAGCGAGATCTCCGCGATGTATCCCGATTTTGAGATCGTCATCGTGCCGGATGTCGATGTAGCGGATTAAGCAAAACAGCGTCACCGATCCGATGGGTCGAGCCCTCCCAATATGCAAAACGCCCTTCGCCGCACGCGGCGAAGGGCGTTAATCTTCCCACAGATCCCTGCAGAGGTCGGTGCTTTTTCAGCGAACAAAACTCCATCGTTTCTGCCGCGGCTTTGCCGGGCAAAACGCTATCAGACGGCGCGGCGCGCTTTACGCCGCGGCGCATGCGACGGAGCTCGAGCCGTTTCCCCCGTCCCCTCAAATCGCAGGCCGAAGCAGCGTTTGCGATCTGACGCTCTTACCAGCGGGTGCCGAGCTCCATGGCGGCGTTGAACCCGAGACGGTTCGCCTCGGCGATGTTCGCTGCGGCCAGGCAGTCGCCGACCTGGTAGAAGACGGGCGCCGCCTGGGCGAACGCGGCCGCCTCCTTCTGGCGGCCCCTCATGCCGGCGGCGATGACCACGTGATCCGCCGGGAAGAACGCCTCGCCGTCGGGGCCCTGGCAGGTCACGCCCTTTTCGTCGATCTTCAGCGCCTTTGTGGACGTGTGGGTCTCAAGGCTGTTGCGCCTGATCTCTGCCATGACGCCCCATTCGTGGACTATGTTGTCCCCGCAGTTCAGCTTGTCGGCCATCTCGACCACCGCCACGTCCTTCCCCAGATTTTTCAGGAATATGCCCAGCTCGACGCCCACCAGGCCGCCGCCCAGGATCACGGTCCTGCCGTCCAGCTCCTCCGCATGGGTGTAGGCGTACTGGGCCTGCATCACATTTTCGCCGTCCACGCCGGGGATCGGCGGAACGACGGGATCGGAGCCGATGGCCGCGATGATGGCGTCGGGCTTCATCTCCTCCGCCTGCGCCGGGGTCAGCGCCGTATTCAGGAGCACCTCGATCCCGGCCTCTTCGACCCGGCGGATCTGGTTTTCGATGTACTCATGGAGGTGGCGCTTGAAGGGCACCTCCGCCTCGCAGAGCAGGATCCCGCCGAGGCGGTCGCTCTTTTCGGCCAATGTGACGGCGTGTCCGCGCCCGGCCGCCGTCAGCGCGGCCTGCATACCCGCGATGCCGCCGCCCAGGACAAGCACCTTCTTCGGATGGGTGACCTTCAGGGGCTCCGTGGTATATTCGCGCTCGCGGCCGATCTCGGGATTGAGGGCGCAGGCATACTGGCCCGTGGTCACAAGATGGGAGAAGCAGTAGCTGCACCGGAGGCACTTGTTGATGTCCTTTTCGTGGCCGGTCCGCGCCTTCAGCGGGAGGTCAGGATCAGCAATCAGGCCGCGGGCCATGTTCACGATGTCCGCCTTTCCGCTGGCGATGATCTCCTCCATCAGCTCCGGGTCGGAGAGCGCGCCCACGGTCCCCACCTTGCTGTATTTGATGTGGGGTTTGATGGCGGCGGCGTACTTCACGTTCACGCCGTCCGGCATGAACATGCTGGGGCACATGACGGTGAAGGCATCGTCGATGGTGGCGTGGCCCACGGAGACGTGGATGATGTCGGGGTAGCCGTCCAGCGATTTCGCGATCTCGATGCCGGTCTCCACGCCGTAGCCGTCCTCAAGGCCTTCGCCGCCGGAGATGCGCAGCTCGACCACCAGGCCAGGCACCTTCTCGTGGATGCCCTTGCAGATCTCGCGGGCGAGGCGGGCACGGTTCTCGATGCTGCCGCCCCACCGGTCCGTGCGGGTGTTGAACAGGGGGGACAAAAACTCGCCCAGCAGCCAGCCGTGGCCCCCGTGGACGGTGACCATGCCGAAGCCGCAGCGCTTCGCCCATTTGGCGTGCTCGATAAAGGCGTCGATGGTGGATACGATCTGCTCCTCCGTCATGGGGAGCACGTGGAAGCCGTCATAGTCGCCTTCCACCGGCCCGTAGATGGGATGCCCCGCCCTGGCGGACTGCTGGGAGAAGGCGCCGCTGTGCTGCAGCTCGATGGAGGGAACGGCACCGTGGCGGCTGATGGCGTTCGTATAATAGCTGAACCAGGCGACGCCCCGGTTGTTCCTGAGCGGGATCACGTTGTCCCCGAAGTTCAGGCCGGAGACCGGGTCCACGCTGCGCACGCCCATGCAGGTGGTGGCGGCGCCGCCGATGGCCTTCCGCTCGTAATAGACCGTGACCTCCGGCGTGGGGAGCTGCTCCACCTCCAGATAGGAGGAGCCCTGGGGCGAGGCGAAGATGCGGTTCCTGAAAACGGTGTTTCCGATGATCAGCGGCTCAAAAAGATGGGGAAACTTCAAAACGCTCATAATTACACTCCTTTTTCAAGTTGTGGGATGATTGCTCCGGGCGGTCAGAAGCGCGGGGGTCTCAGCATCTCCGGGAGCTTGTCCATGATGGCCGGGACCT
>JAEEGL017182831.1_pt1 | contig 19930 bp, 9 predicted proteins | sample 9134231 | NCBI WGS metagenome assembly JAEEGL01 (sample SAMN16246548, study PRJNA631951) | gut metagenome | biome: gut microbiome; feature: rumen; material: fiber-attached | host: Bos | place: Iran: Karaj | collected 2018-10 | reverse complement strand
GACGTAAAGAAAACAGTAATGAACGTAATCACCAAGAAAATCGAGCTCGCGGATGGCCGCGTGATCGAGATCGAGACCGGAAAACTCGCCAAGCAGGCGGACGGTTCGGCTGTGGTCAAGATGGGAGGCACGATGATCCTCGCCACCGTCTGCGCAGCCAAGGAAGTCAAGGAGGGCACCGACTTCATGCCCCTCACTGTGGACTACAGGGAGAAGTATTTCGCCGCTGGACGCTATCCCGGCGGTTTCATGAAGCGTGAAAGCAAACCTTCGGACTACGAGATCCTCGTCGCCCGTCTGGTGGACCGACCCATCCGTCCGCTGTGGCCGGATGATTTCCACCTCGAAGTATTTGTATATCTGACCCTGATCTCTGCGGACAAGGACACCCAGCCCGACGCTCTCGCCGGCCTGGCTGCTTCTGCCGCCCTTGCCACTTCCGACCTGCCTTTCGGCGGTCCCGTCTCCGAGGTCCGCGTGGCCCGCGTGAACGGCGAGTGGGTGATCAACCCCAGCTTCTCCCAGATGGAGAATTGCGACCTCGAACTGATGGTCGCCGCCACCGAGGAGAACATCATGATGGTCGAAGGTGAGATGAATGAGGTCAGCGAGCACGACATGCTCGAGGCCATCAAGTTCGCCCACGAAGAGATCAAGCGGCACTGCCGCGTCCAGAAAGAGCTCACCGCTGAGCTCGGCAAGGAAGTCAAGCGTGACTATCCCCATGATGTCGAGGATGAGGAGCTCAAGAAAGCCGTCGAGACCTTCTGCTATGACAAGTGCTACGCCCTGGCCAAGTCTGCCAAGCCTAAGCACGAGCGCGAGGAAGGCTTCACCGCCATCAAAGACGAATTCCTGGCTACGATCCCTGAGGAAGAGCTCGAGGAGAAAGTCCCGCTGGTCGAGCGCTACTACCATGCCGTTGAGAAAGAGGCCATGCGCAATCTGATCCTGGACGAAGGCGTCCGCCTGGACGGCCGCGTCTGCAACCAGGTTCGCCCGATCTGGTGCGAGGTCGATTATCTGCCTTGCGCCCACGGCAGCGCCATCTTCACCCGCGGTGAGACCCAGTCTCTGGCGAGCGTGACCCTCGGCACCAAGATGGACATGAAGGAGATCGACTCCGTTCTCGTCCAAGGTGACCAGCAGTTTGTCCTGCATTACAACTTCCCTCCTTTCGCCACGGGCGAGGCCAAGCCGATGCGTGCTCCCGGCCGTCGGGAAATCGGTCATGGCAACCTGGCCATGCGGGCCCTCAAGCCCGTTGTCCCGGTCGCTCCGGAGAACCCGTATGCCGTACGCGTGGTGAGTGATATCCTCGAGTCCAATGGCTCCTCCTCCATGGCTTCCGTCTGTGGCGGTTGCCTGGCGCTGATGGATGCGGGTGTCAAGATCAAGAAACCGGTCGCGGGTGTCGCGATGGGGCTGATCACCGACGCCGAGCGCCCCAACGAGCGCTACGCCATCCTGACCGACATCCTCGGCGACGAGGATCACCTCGGCGACATGGACTTCAAGGTCACTGGTACCAAGGACGGCATCACCGCCACCCAGATGGACATCAAGGTGGACGGCCTGAGCTATGACGTCCTGGAGAAAGCCCTTGAGCAGGCACGCCAGGGCCGTATGCATATCATGGGCGAGATGATGAAGACCATCAGCGAGCCCCGCGAGGACTATAAGCCCTTCGTCCCCCGCATCGAGCAGATCCGTATCGCAGCCGAGTTCATCGGCGCGGTCATCGGAAAGGGCGGCGAGACCATCCAGAAGATCCAGAAAGAGACCGGCACCACCATCACCATCACCGAGGAGCCCATTCCGGGCACCAACCTCACCGAGGGTGTCGTGGACGTCGCTTCCGCCGACAAGGATGCCATGCAGAAAGCCCTCGATTGGATCAAGGGTATCTGCGCCGTCCCGGAGGCCGGACAGGTCTATCACGGCAAGGTCGTCAGCATCCTGGAGTTCGGTGCTTTCATCGAGATCCTCCCGGGCAAGGAAGGTCTGCTGCACGTCTCCGAGATTGCTTGGACCAAGACCGAAAAGGTCGAGGATGTCCTTAAGGTCGGTGACGAGGTGGACGTCAAACTCCTCGAGATCGATGCCAAGACCGGCAAGATGCGCCTCTCGATGCGTGCGCTGACCGAGAAGCCGGAAGGCTACAAGGAGCCCGAGCGTCGCGGTGGCGACCGTGGCCCGCGCGGCGGCAATGACCGTGGCGAGCGCCGGGATCGCGGCGAGCGTGGAGACCGCGGCGACCGTCGGGATCGTGGCGAGCGCGGTGAGCGTCGGGGTGACCGTCGTGACGGTGACCGTGGCGAGCGTCGGGATCGCGGCGAGCGTGGCGGAGAAAAGAGACAGTTCGGCCAGAAGGTGAACGGTCCCAAGCCGCTTGCCCATGCCACCGACGACTTCTCCGAGCCCAAGGAAGAAATCTTCTAGAGATTCCTATCTACTCTTATCGAGACCGACTCTCCCCAGAGCCGGTCTTTTTTTTATTTGGCCAAAATATAAATGTAGGGCGCGTGTCATTCATATTGCGGCTGCAGTTTCAATTCCGGCGGAAAACTGCTATCTTTGAGAGTATGATACTGCAGAAAAAATTCTTTGTGACTGTTGCGCTGGGTGTCTGGAGCCTGTTGTTCGGGGCATGTCCCCTCCTGGCGCAAACTTATGGCTACCATTTCGATGCGCCGGCGAGCATTTGGGAGGAGACTTTTCCGCTGGGGAACGGACGGATCGGGATGATGCCGGACGGCGGGGTGGAACAGGAAACGCTCGTACTGAATGAAAGTTCTTGCTGGTCGGGTTGCCCGCAGGATGCGGACAATCCGCAGGCCAGGGCCTACCTGCCGGAGATCCGTGCGCTGCTGTTCGAGGAACGCAATGCAGAAGCGCAGGCATTGATCTACAAGACCTTTACCTGCGGCGGGCCCGGGAGCGCCGGACCCAAGTACGGAAAGTATCAATTGCTGGGGAATCTGGTTTTGAAGTATCAGTACCCGCACACGGATGCGGTCGATAGCACGGGCTGGACCGCGTACCGTCGGGAATTGGACCTGCCGCATGCGACTGCGACGACGGTTTTCTGCCGCGACGGCGTACACTATTCGCGGGAGTATTTCTGTTCCTATACTGACGATATCGCCATCATCCACCTCCGGGCAGACAAACGCAAGGCGCTGAGCTTCAGCCTTTCCATGAACCGGGAGTCTAATGTTGTGCTCCCGGACGCGTGGCGGCCAGTCGTTTCCGTGAAGGACGGAGATCTTTTGTATCTAGGCCGCAACCAGGCAGGGACCGAAGCTTCTGACAGTGTGCCGGCAGAAGGAATGCGCTATGGCGCCCGCGTTCGAATCCTGTTGCCCAAAGGCGGACGTCTGATTACTGAGACACAGGCTGATACCGACCATAAGCATGCCACGCTCCAGGTCTGCGACGCCACCGAAGCGCTGATCCTGATCGCGATGCGTACAGATTATTATGGAGACGACGTCGAGGCTTCCCTGGCCCGGGACCTGGCAAAGGTTGCGCGGAGATCATTCCGTCGTCTGCATAAACGTCATACGAAAGCTTTCTCCGACCGTTTCGACCGGGTCGGAGTCAACTTCGGTCACCAGCCGGAACGGGAGGCCCTGCCGATGAACGAGCGGCTTCAGGCCTTCGAGCAAGATCCGGACGACCCCTCCCTGATGGCCCTCTACTACCAGTTCGGCCGCTATCTGCTCCTCTCGTCCACCCGTCCCGGCTGCTTGCCACCCAATCTCCAAGGACTCTGGGCTCGGACCCTGCGCACACCTTGGAATGGCGACTACCACCTGAATATCAACCTGGAAATGAATCTCTGGCCGGCGGAGTCCGGCAACCTCAGCGAGTTACATCTGCCTCTGGTCGAGTGGACGAAAGCTCAGGTGGAGAGCGGGCGACACACGGCCCAAGTCTTTTACGGCGCCCGGGGCTGGGTCACGCACATCCTGGGCAATGTCTGGCAGTTCACCGCCCCAGGCGAAAGTCCTTCCTGGGGTGCAACCAATACTTCGGGAGCCTGGCTCTGCGAGCATTTATTCAAGCACTATCAGTACTCCCTGGACAAAGCCTATCTGGAAGAGGTTTATCCCGTGCTCCGGGAGGCGTCCCTTTTCTTCGTGGACATGCTGGTTGAAAACCCCCGCACAGGCTACCTCGTCACAGCACCCACCACTTCGCCGGAGAACTCCTATTTCGATGCGGAAGGGCGCAAGGTTAATGTCTGTGCCGGCTCTACGATGGACAACCAGATCGTGCGGGAACTATTCTCCAACACCATCGCCTCCGCCCAGATCCTGGGCTGCGACGCTGCTTTTGCAGACACTCTGGCGCAGCTGCGAGATCGCCTGATGCCGACCACTATCGGTCCTGACGGCCGTATCTTGGAGTGGCCCGAGCCCTATCGGGAAACAGACCCGCATCACCGGCACGTCTCCCATCTTTACGGACTCTATCCGGCGGCAGAAATCTCCTGCACCCGGACACCGGAGCTAGCGGAGGCTGCCCGTAAGTCCCTGGAAGTCAGGGGAGACAAGAGTACGGGTTGGTCGATGGCCTGGAAGGTCAATTTTTGGGCGCGGCTGCATGATGGAGAGCATGCTTTCAAGCTGCTCCGCGACCTGCTGCATCCGGCGGCTTCCGGATCGATCAACTACTCCAACGGAGGCGGCAGCTATCCCAATCTTTTCTGCGCTCATCCGCCCTATCAGATCGACGGCAATCTGGGGGGTGCGGCAGGTATTGCTGAAATGCTGCTGCAAAGCCAGACAGGCGAAATCGAACTCTTGCCGGCGCTCCCTCAAGCCTGGAAGGACGGCTCCTTCCGGGGCCTTTGCGTGGAAGGGGGTGCAGAGGTATCGGCAGCCTGGCAGGATGGCGTAGTCAACACTATCCGGCTGAAAGCCAAACATGAAGGGGACTTTATCATCAAAGATTATATGGCCGAGCCTGTACACTTGAGAAAGGGACAGACTTGGACCTATCGTAAACACTGATCGTATGAAAAGACGAGACTTTCTTAGAACCGTATCGGCTGCCGGAGCCGGCCTGGCGCTTACGGGCTTGTCTGGTTGTAAAGCTCCGGAGGGCACAGCACCCAAGCCTTACCTGCTCAAAACCGGATCCCTGGCTCCTCGCATGAAACTGAGTTGGGAGCCTTATGAACTCGAGTTGCGGCATACCTTTACGGTAGCATCCTATTCGCGAAAGACAACGCCGGGTGTCCAGGTCCGCCTGGAATACGACGGTTTCACCGGGCACGGAGAGGCTTCGATGCCGCCTTATCTCGGCCACACGGTCGAGAGTGTCTGTGCCTTCCTGCAGAAGGTGGACCTCGGACCTTTCAAAGATCCCTTTCAACTGGAGGAGATTCTGGCCTATGTAGATTCGCTGTCCGAAGGAGATGCTCCGGCCAAGGCTGCGATCGACATCGCCTTGCACGATCTGTACGGCCAACTGCTGGGACAGCCGTTATACCGTATCTGGGGTTTGAATCCCGCCAAAGCCCCCTCAACGACCTTCACGATCGGGATCGATACGCCCGAAGTCGTGCGTGAGAAAACGCTGGAATGCGCCAGCCGGTTCAATATCTTGAAGGTCAAGGTAGGCCTGGACAATGATGTCCAAATGATCGAAACCATCCGCAGCGTCACCGATCTTCCCCTTGCGGTGGATGCCAACCAGGGCTGGAAGGACCGCGTAAAAGCGTTGGACGAGATTCATTGGCTGGCGGAGCAGGGAGTCGTGATGGTGGAGCAGCCGATGGCGGTCGATCGCCTGGACGACATCGCCTGGATCACGGAGCAGAGTCCCGTCCCGATCTTTGCGGACGAATCCATCCAGCGTCTGCGGGACATTCCTGCGATCAAGGGCGCCTTCTCCGGCATCAACATCAAATTGATGAAGTGTACCGGTCTGCTGGAAGCACGCAAGATGCTGACTTATGCCCGGGCGGAAGGCCTGCGGGTGATGCTCGGCTGCATGACCGAGACTTCCTGCGCCTGCACCGCTGCCGCCCATCTCTCTCCGGCCGTTGACTTTGCCGACCTGGACGGCAACCTTCTGATCAGCAACGACCTCTACGAAGGAATGGTCGTCCATGACGGCCGTATCGTCCTCCCTGACCGCCCCGGATTGGGATTGCTTCCTCTTGGCTGATCTGTTTCTTTCTGGTCGGCCAAAATGTGTATGACTGCGCCATGCGATTCCTATCATGGCCAACAAAAAGCGGCAGCCGGAAACCGGTTGCCGCTTTATTACCTTTGTGACAGTCTGTCACCAAGAGAGAAGGCTTATCTCTTCTTCAGGAGGCCGCCGAGGATGCTGGTAGCTGCGCCGAGCAGGCCGCCTCCCGTGCTGGCCGGAGCCGCCTGGGTCTGGGCTTTCCTTCCGGAGAGGGCGAGCAGGATGTCGTTGAGATCCACGTCGCCGTCACCGTCCTGATCCTTGAACAGGCCAGACAGGTTGCCGAGAATCTTAGGGATCAGACCCACCAAGGCAGCGGTCAAGGCAGAGCCGAGGCCGAGTTTCTTCGCGGTGTTGTTGGAGAAAATCTTACCGATAAGGGCTGTGACCGGGCTGGTAGCAGCCGCCTGCTTGCCCGTGAGGAGCGCCTTGACGGCATCAAGGCCGCCGGGCCGGGTCGCCGTCTGGGTCAGGCCGCCGAGGATGGACTCGGACAAGCCGCTGATGACCTGGTTGGAAACGTTGGAAGGGACCTGGACACCGCCGATGGCACCCTTGACCGAATTGAGGATCAGATCCTGGATACTTGCCATAATTGTAAAAATTTTAGTGTTAATTAAAGTGCTTCATATCTGACGGAGAACGTATCGCCCTGGTTGATGTCACCGGTAGCAATACCCTTCTTAAGCCAGCGGGAACGCTGGGCGGAAGTGCCGTGGTTGAAGGAATCCGGGACGGAATAGCCGTAGGCCTGCTTCTGGAGATAATCGTCACCGATCTTAGCCGCTACATTCAGGCCTTCATCGATGTCACCCTCCTCCAGGGATCCGAACAAGCGATTGTCGTGATGGGCCCACACGCCGGCGAAATAGTCGGCCTGAAGCTCGAGGCGCACGCTGATCTTGTTGCTCTCTTTCTCGTTCATGCGAGACATTTGCTGGTGGGCCTGACCCAAGATGCCCAGCTGATTCTGGACATGGTGACCGACCTCGTGGGCGATGACATAGGCATAGGCAAAATCACCGTCTGCACCCAACTGCTTTTTCATATTCATGAAGAAAGACAAGTCGAGATAGACGCACTGGTCGCCGCTGCAATAGAACGGGCCACTGGACGAAGTCGCACCGCCGCAAGCAGACTGGACGGCCCCCGTGAACAATACGAGCTTCGGAGGTACGTAGGTCTTGCCATACTGGGCGAAAATCTTGGTCCACACATCCTCCGTACCGGCGAGAATACGCTTCGCAAAGGTCGCGAGTTCTTCCTCTTCCGCCGAAGGCGTATATTCCTGCGTAGTCGTGGTCTGCTGTCTCTGACCCGCCATACGGATCACATCGGTGGGATCGCCGCCCAGCAGCATGGTGATCAAACCGACCAGAATCAAGCCTCCCAGGCCGATACCACCGGCCGTCGCCACGGTCCTGCCCCGGCGATCGTCCACATTCGTGCTTTCTCTTCTTCCGTCAAGTCTCATAGTGTAAATGCTTTATTTTCGACCTCTAAAATAATCATTTTTTCAAAACAATAACACAAAAATACCTAACTTTGGTAAAATCAAAAGAAGCTGACAATGAAAGCCTGTTACAAGATACTCATCCTGCTGACCCTCCTCTCGACTGCGGTCCTTCCCTCCCAAGGCCAGACCAGTCTCAAAGATCTTCGCGTTCAGCACAGTACGGAGCCACTAGCCGTTGAAGACGCCCATCCTGCTTTCAGTTGGAAGATGGAGTCCAGCCAGCCAGGCCAGCGACAGCAAGCCTATCGGATCCAGGTCCGGCGCGGAGCCGACAAGCGGATGGTTTGGGACAGCGGAGAGGTGCATGATTCTCTCTCCACCGGCATACGCTACCTTGGCGTAGCCCTTCAGCCCGGGATGGACTACCACTGGGATCTGACCGTCACGGATGCGAACGGGAAACAACTCAAAGCCAGTTCCCACTTTGCTACCGGCCTGATGGATCCCCGGCTCTCCGCCTGGAAGGGTGCCGGATGGATCGGTGATCCCAGACCCTCCCTGGATGCCGCTTCTCTGCACCTTTTCAGCATCAGCGCCGACATCACCTTCGTCAAAGGAAAAAGCGCCGGTTTCCTCTTCGGCGCCAATGACTTCCGCCTGGGCAGCACCTTCCAGAACAGCTACAACCTTGCCGGAAATAACTATTTCAAGGTCATGCTGGACCTCAACGGTTTCGGCACGCCGCAAGGCTGCGCGATCCGCATCTACCGGGTAGGATATGCCCCCGACGACAAGCCGGACGTCCCGCTGCTGATCATCGACCAGGCACACTACCCGGAGCTCAATCTACAACAGATCCTGCGCACGGGCGCCTCATCCGAACACCAGTTCAAACTCTCCGCCTACGAAGGCACCCTCTCCTTTGAGATCGACGGCCAACCGGTCCGGACCGATGCCGGACCGAACCCCACCCGCTTCAAAGTCTTCCCTTTGGGAGAAGTCAATACGTACCCGCAACTCTGCTCCGTCGGCTTTGCCGCGGAGCCAGGCTCCGACGTGACCTATACAAACTACCGGATTGAAGCCGGTGGCCACAGCGAAGAGGGGCCGCTCTTCTACGGCTCGGACCAATACCGCCGTTTTGAAGGCCTGAGTTGTGTGCGCTTGCCTAAATACCGCAACCAGAGTGACTACGAGATGGATATTGTCGTAGTCAACAAGAGCGACCACGAAATCGTGGAGACCATTGATCCCAGCTTCGGCGGTGCCAAGTTGCTGCGCAGCGAATTCCGCACCGCGCCCGGCAAGAAAGTCCGCAGTGCCAAACTTTACGCCTCCGCCCTAGGCATTTACAACGCCTACCTCAACGGTCAGAAAGTCGGACAAGACTGGTTTGCCCCTGGCTCCAGCCAGTACCGCGACCGCGTTACCTACCAGGCCTACGATGTCACTTCGATGATCCGTAACGGAAACAATGCCATTGGCGCTGAGCTCTTCGGCGGCTGGTATTCCGGCTACATGTCCTACGACGCAGGCAACTATAACTACTACGGTGACACCCAGGCCTGGCTGTGCCGCCTCGATCTTGTCTATGAAGACGGCACTGAGGAATGCATCATATCCCGTCCAGACAGTTGGAAGACATTTGACGGCGGCCCTGTGCGCGCCGGCAGTTTCTTCCAAGGCGAACGCTATGACGCCCGCCTGGAAGCGGCGGTGAAAGGCTGGAACGAAGCCGGGTACAATGACAGTGCCTGGCGGAAAGCCGAGACGATCCAGACCCGCGAATGGGTCAATCCCTATCTCACGGCGCGCCTCGACGGCCTCGTACAGGAACGCGAGCGTATCCCGGCAAAAGCCCGCAAATACCTCGAAGAAGACGACCACACCTTCATCTATGATATGGGGGTCAATATGGTCGGAGTACCTCAGATCACCATCCCGGCCGGCTGGCTCCGACGCGGGGATACCGTCATCCTTCGCTATGCCGAACAACTCTATCCCGGAGAGCAAGGAGATGCGGAAGAATACGTCCGCCGATTCGGTCCCACAGGCCTCAACATCGCCGGACATATGCTCTATGAGAACTACCGCAGCGCCCTTTGCACGGATTTCTACATCGCCGCCGGCGAAGGGGAAGCCATGATCCAGCCGCGCTCCACCTGGCGAGGCTACCAATACATCCAAATCACCATTCCTTCCCACGCCGGTCCGCTCCCTCTCCAAAACGTCCAAGGCATTGTTCTTTCCTCCTGCGAGATGCCGACCGGGCGCTACGAGGCTGTCACGGCTGATGGCCAGACCGGCGAATGGGTCAATCAACTGTTCCGCAACATCCAACGCAGCCAGTTGGGCAATTTCTTGAGCCTGCCGACCGACTGCCCACAGCGCAACGAGCGCATGGGCTGGACCGGCGATGCCCAAGTTTATTCCCGCACCGCCAGCTACAACACCGATGTCTTCAACTTCTTCCGCCAATGGATGCTTGCCGTAAGGGACGACCAGGGCCAGGGCAGCCTCAGCGACGTGCCCGGAAGCGTGGTCAGCACAGTGCCCAGCTACAAGCATGAGAAAGACACCCATTTCGCGGAAGCGACGACCTGGGCCGCCGCCGTCTGTATGGTGCCATGGCAACTGTACTCCCAGTACGGCGATCCGCAGATCATCGAGGACAATCTGGAGGCCATGGTCAGCTGGCTGAACGGAATGGCCTTCTATCCCTTGAGCGAGTCCTACCCGCGCCTCTCCGCCAAAACCGGCGTCCTGGGCGACTGGCTTGCCATGGATCCGGCGACCCCGCACGACTTGGTCAACAATGCCATCTACATCCACATGATGGAAGTCACCGCCCAGATGGCGGAAGCCGTCGGCCGCAGCGACTACGCACGCATCCTGCGCGAGCGGCATCGTCTGGCGAAAATGGAGTGGAACCGGGCCTACGTGGATCCGGTCAACGGTCACACGCGTGCCTTGGACGGCACGCCAGTCCATTCCCAGACCTCCTACGCTACCCCACTGCAGTTCAACGTCTTCGACGATATCAACCAGCCGCGTGCCGAGCAATTGCTCGTCGAAAGAATCAACGACTCCCATACAATCACCACGGGTTTCTCCGGCACACCCAACATCCTGCCGGCGCTGAGCCGCGCGGGTCGTTGGGAAACAGCCTATGCCCTTTTCACCAGCACGGAGCAACCCTCCTGGCTCTACCCGGTAACAAAGGGAGCCACTTCAGTCTGGGAGCGCTGGAATTCCTATGATGTCGCTTTCTCGGATCCGAACGAAAATACAATGAATTCGTTCAACCACTTCGCGTTGGGCTCCGTCGGACAATGGATGTATGAATACCAGCTGGGCATCACCAGCGGCCCGGATCCGGGCTACAAGCATTTCGTCCTCCAGCCGGCAGCCGGCGGTGGTTACCTCTCGCTCCAGGGCAGTTTCGAGTCGGAGTACGGACGTATCGTCAGTGCCTGGGTGGCTGACGGCCTGGGCCAGATGTCCTCCTATGCGGCCACGGTTCCTGCCAACTCCTCCGCGACCCTTTACCTGCCCATTGCCCAAAGTGTCGTCGAGTTTGGAGAAACGCCTTACGTCCATTATTGCGGCACAGAAGAGCACAACGGGCTGTTCACGGCCGTCTATGAGCTCAGTTCCGGCACACATACTTTTACATTGGACGCCCGTCGGATCCAGATCCGGTAAGGATTTAGCCCTGCATCAGACATTTTTTTGGGCCGGAACGGGTTTTTCGTTATATTTGCAGCCCATCCTGTCAGGCTTTATTGACCGGATGATCTGGAGGTGTGGCCGAGTGGTCGATGGCGGCAGTCTTGAAAACTGTTGAACGGCAACGTTCCGGGGGTTCGAATCCCTCCGCCTCCGCTTCTTTTTCCCCATCTGCTTTTTCTTCGTAGCACCTGTCAATCCCGGGGGGCAGTGACATTTTTAAATATTTTTGTATTTTTGTAAAATGGGTATTATGCCTTAGTGTTTACAAAAAGAAGAAAATATGAAACGAACTGTCCTGCTGACGCTGATTCTCCCGTTCCTCAGTCTCTCCCTCCTTCAAGCCCAAGAGACCCCCCGATGGCTCCGGCAGAGCGCCCTTTCTCCGGATGGAAAAACCGTGGCCTTTGCTTACCAAGGTGATATCTTTACGGTCAGCGCGCAGGGAGGCCAGGCCCGGCAAATCACCAGTTCTCCCTCCCATGAGAGTGACCCCCTCTGGAGCGCCGATGGCAAGCAGTTGATATTCAGCTCCTACCGAGAGAGCAGCAAGGATATTTGGGTCGTTCCCGCCCAAGGTGGTACTCCGACCCAACTGACGACTTTCACTGGGGCAGAGACCCCGTTGGCCGCCCTGCCCGACGGCAGCGTCCTATACAGTGCCAATATTCTCCCCGACGCCGAGGCCGCAGTCTATCCCAACGGCACCCAGCTCTATAAAGTCCCCCTTACGGGCGGGAAGAGCGAACCCTTCGCATCCCTGACTGTCAGTAAGTTAAGCGTCGCCCCTGACGGGACCCTGCTCTACGAAGACTACAAAGGCGTGGAAGATGCCCTTCGCAAGCACCACACTTCCTCCGTCACCCGAGACATCTGGTGCTACCGCGACAGCAAGCCCGGTTTCACGATGGATGCCGAAGGCACCTTCACCCGCCTGACCGCCTTCCCCGGAGAGGACCGCAACCCCGTCTTCGCCTCCGGAGGAAAGGAGTTCTATTATCTCAGCGAGCAGGGCGGCAACTTCAACGTCTGGAAAGCGACCGTGGACGGCACGGGAGAGCCCAAGCCGGTCACCCACTTCCCCACGCACCCGGTCCGCTACCTGAGCGCATCTGCCGACGGACTGCTGCTCTTCTCTTATAATGGTGACCTCTATACCCTCCGGGAGGGTCAGGAGCCACGCAAGTTAGAGATCAGCCTCATCAAAGACAAGACTGTCAAGGACAAGATCCGCCGCTCGGTTTCCTTTGGCGCCGTAGCCATCGCCGCCTCCCCCAACGGGAAAGAAGTGGCCCTGGAATCACGCGGTGACATCTTTGTCACTTCGATCGACCACAAGACCACCCGCCGCATCACCTGCACACCGGAACGCGAGCGCGGGGTCAGTTTCTCCTCCGACGAACGTGAACTCTACTACGCTGCCGAACGGGACGGTCACTGGGGCATCTGGAAGACCAGCCTGTCCAATAAGAATGACAAGTATTTCAGCCTTACTTTCGACTTCAAAGAGGAGCCCGTTACCCCAAAGGGAGTAACCTGCACCCAACCTTCTGTCTCCCCAGATGGGAAGTATCTGGCCTACTTCCGAGACCGGACCGACATCGTCGTCCGCGATCTCAAGTCCGGGAAGGAGCGCCTCGTCCTGCAGAACGCTTTGTATTCCTACCAAGACGGGGACCTGGACTTCGAATGGAGCCCGGACAGCCACTACCTGCTCAGTGAATATGAAGCTGACGGCGGCTGGAACAACCCCGACGTGGCCCTGATCGAGGTGGAGACCTCCAAGGTTACCAATCTCACCCGCAGCGGTTATTCCGACAGCAACTTCCGCTGGGCCCTTGGTGGCAAGGCCATGACCTGGACTTCCGACAAAGCCGGCTACCGCAGCCATGGAAGTTGGGGCTCTGAAAAGGACATTTACATCATGTTCTTCGATGGAGAAGCTTACTACAAGTTTACCCGCGACAAAGAGGATGAAGAGATCGAGAAACTCCTGAAAGAAGACGACAAGAAAGCTCAAAAGAAAGAAGCCAAGGACAGCGTCAAGGCCGAAAAGGGCAAGGTGGATCCGATCGTCCTCGACTTGGACAACCGGGAAGACCGGATCATAAGGCTGACCAGTTCCTCAGCCCGTCTAGGGGACCATTTCCTCTCCCCCGACGGGACCAAACTGCTTTTCATCCAGCGACTTGAGCGGGGATTCGACCTCTGCCAGATCGATATCAAGACCCGTTCCGTCAAAGTCCTGGAGAAGGGTGTCAGCGGGAATTTCTTCCCTTCCCCGGACGGCAAGTCTCTCTATATGCTAAGTGCCCTGTCTATCCGGAAACTGGATCCCTCCACCGGCAAAGGCAGTTCCATCTCCTTCTCTGACGAATACGACTACTACCCTGCCGCCGAACGGGAATACATCCTGGCCCATACCTGGAAACAGGTCAAGGAGAAATTCTATGACGAGACGATCCACGGCATCGACTGGGACGGTTTCTACGAGAACTATCGCCAGTTCCTCCCCTACATCGACAACAACTACGATTTCAGCGAGCTCCTTTCCGAACTGCTCGGCGAACTCAACGCCTCCCACACCGGCGCCCGTTACCGGCCGCTGGGCTCCACCGGAGCCGGCCGCCTGGGTGTCCTCTATGACAACAGCTATGACGGCGAAGGCCTGAAGATCCAGGAGATCCTCCCGGGCAGCTGCCTGGCCCTGGTCAAGCCTGACTTGAAAGCGGGAGACGTGATCTGTTCCGTAAACGGTGTCCCCATCGCTGCAGGTACGGCCTGGTACGATGCCCTTAAATATACCGCCGGTAAGAAAACCGTCTTGGGGCTACGTAGCGGCAAGAAAGAGAGCACAGTTACCGTCAAGCCCGCTTCCTCAGACAGCGAAGGCCTGTATAAGCGCTGGATCCGCCGCAACGAGCAGCTTGTTGAGCGCCTCTCCGGCGGACGTGTCGGCTACGTCCACGTCCGCAGCATGAATTCCGACAGTTTCCGCGAAGTGTATTCCAAGGCGCTGGGCAAGTACCGTACTTGCGAGGCCCTGGTGGTCGATACGCGCCACAACGGCGGCGGCTGGCTCCACGATGACCTGGCCACCTTCCTGAGCGGCAAGGCATACATCGATTTCAAACCCCGGGGCCAATATATCGGCACGGAACCCTACAGCAAGTGGAACAAGCCCTCCTGCGTCTTGATCTGCGAAGACGATTATTCCGATGCTTCCGGTTTCCCTTATGTCTATAAGCAACTGGGACTTGGCAAACTCATCGGAGCCCCCGTCCCTGGCACCATGACCGCCGTCTGGTGGGAGACCCAGATCGACCCGACCCTGGTCTTCGGCATTCCCGAAGTCACCTCTGTCAGCCGCGCAGACGGCAGCGTCTTGGAGAACCAGCAAATCGAGCCCGATATCCTCGTCCTTAACGACCCTGCCTCCATCCTGCGGGGAGAGGATAAGCAGATCGAAGCCGCCGTCGCCGAAATGTTGAAACAAATTGAGAAATGACCTGTAAGGATATGACAAGAACGTTGAAAAACCTTGCGCTGACGCTGCTGCTTCTCTTGTCGGCGGTATTTCCCCCGGGGCTTAGTGCCCAGCAGAAGGGGTTCGCCGTGAGCGGTACGGTCACCGACGCGGACGGAGAGTCTCTCGTGGGCGTCTTCATCTCTGTCAAAGGGACCAAGACCGGCACGACGACCGACTTGGACGGCCGTTACAGCCTTTCCCTTTCTTCTCCTGCCACGCTTGTTTTCCAATACATGGGTATGGAGAACCAGGAGATCCGGGTGGACAAGGCCCGCACGCTTGACATTACGATGAAGGGAGACAATACCCTGGATGAGGTCGTGATCTCGGCCGGTTATGGCTTGGCCCAAAAACGCTCCGACATGACGGGATCCGCCTTCCAAGTCTCCTCAGACCAACTCAAAACCCTGCCAGCCGCCCGCGTGGATAACTTGCTCCAAGGCATGGTCCCCGGACTGGCCATCGAAGAATCGACCACTTCCGCCGCCCGTACCCGCTACACCATCCGTGTGCGAGGAGACGCTTCCCTGAACGCCTCCAGCGAGCCACTGTGGATTGTGGACGGCGTGCCGGTCTATACCGGTTCCAACACCGGTGCCGTCAACGGCACCTCCTACAGCGTCAGTCCCCTGTCGTTCATCAACCCCGACGACATTGAGTCCATCACCGTCCTCAAGGATGCCGCGACCACTTCCATTTACGGTGCGGACGGTGCCAACGGCGTCATCCTGGTTACCACCAAGCAAGGAAAGGGGGATGGCAAGCTCCACGTCACCGTTTCTGCCAAGTACGGTCTCTCTCGCGTCGATCCTTCTACCCTCATCAAGCTCCTCAACGCAGAGCAGTGGTGGGGCCTGGCCAAGACCTCCTGGGTCAATGCCGGATACGATCTGGCCTACTTCCCCTACCAGGACAATTACCTGAATTCCTACTCCACGACTGATACCAACTGGTATGACGTCTATCTCGGGACGGGCAGCACCAGTGAGCTGAGCGTGCGGGTTGATTCCGGCTCGGACAAAGCCCGGCACTACCTGTCAGCCAATTATTATGGCGAAGATCTGACCAAGAAAGGGAACCGGGCGAAGCGCTTCACCCTGCGTGACCGTACACAGTACAAGTTCACGAAACGCCTCTCCCTGGATCTGGGCCTGGCGGTTTCCTACAATATCAACGATATCGCCTCCATCTCGGACTCTTACTACCGCGTCATCCCCATCTTCTCCCCGTACGACCTGGACGGGGTCACGCCACGCCTGTATAACTATTATAGTGAGAGCACGGACAGTTACAGCCCGACCCTGCGGAAATTCGTCTATTCTGCCGTTCCCAACCGGGACTTGAGTGACAACACGCAGCGGGGTATCACCCTGGACGGGAACGCTACCTTGAGTTACCAGATCTTCGAGGGGCTCAAGCTCACCTCTATGCTGGGCGTCAATGCGCTCAACATACTCGAACTGATCTACAACCCGAAGACCACGCTGGATGGAAAGACCAGTTATGAGCAGGATGGCACCTCCCGGCGGGCCGGTGTCTTCGATTATACCTGGAACAACATCGACCGCCTCAATTTCGATCGCCGGTTCGGCAAACATAAGGTTGGTGCGATGGCTGGCGTCGAATTCGTCAGCACGGAAAACCGCAGCCTTTATGCGACCGGTTCCGGTTTTGCCAACGACCACATCAAGGAGATCAGTTACGCCATCAGCGAATCCGTGCGTGGATCCTCCTCGGCTTCCAACAAACGGTCCCTGTCCTATATGGGCAATGTCAGTTACTCCTACGACAACCGCTACTACCTCTCCGCCTCCTACCGACGCCAAGGCAATTCATCTTTCAGTTCCTATGCACGCTGGGGTGACTTCTCATCGGTCGGACTGTCCTGGAACGTCCACAACGAGCCTTTCTTCCAGGTGCCTTTCATCAATACCCTGAAGATCAAGGCCAGTTATGGCAACAGCGGTAACTCCCGCGTGGACTCCGGAGCCGCCTATGGCACCTACAGCTATGGCTCCTCCAGCTATTACGGAGGCTTGATGGGAGCGACGCAAGGCACGGCGCCCAACCCCGGCCTGAGTTGGGAGAACACCCTGATCGGCAATGTCGGTCTCACCCTGACGATGTTCGACAACCGGGTGGACTTGCAACTGGAATGGTACCGGAAATACACCAAGAACCTGCTCTACAAAGGCCGGGTATCCTCCATCATCAGCGACGGCAGCGTGATGCGCAATGTCGGAGAACTGGAAAACCGCGGTTTCGAAATCACGCTGAACACCAAGAACATCGTCACGCCCGGCTTCAGTTGGACGACGGATTTCAATGGATCCGTCAACCGCAACATCATCCGCAAACTTTACAAAGGGACCCACACCGGCTTCTTCGACTATGTCTGGATGGAAGGCGCGAGCAAGGATGCCTGGTGGCTGAGCCGCTGGGCCGGCATCGATCCGTCCAACGGCGCGCCGATGTGGTATGACGCACAGGGCAACCTGACGTACGCCTTCTCTTACGACAACCGGGTCCTGCTGCCCGAATACAGCAAGGAGCCTGACTTCCGGGGCGGCATGCGCAACATTTTCACTTTCGGTCAGTTCTCTGTGGTAGCCTTCCTGACCTACACCTTTGGTGGCTGGGAATTGCTGGACTATGGACAAGACGGCTACGATATCATTTCCAACAATACGGTCGTGGAAGACCTGGACTACTGGAAAGAGCCCGGCGACGTGGCCAACAATCCCAAGCCGATCTACAAAGTGACGACCGGATCGCGCCGCAGTTCCACCCGTTTCCTCTATAGCAAGACCAGCATCCAATTGAAAAACCTGGTGCTGAGCTACAATGTCCCCAGCTCTTTCTGCCGCAAGATCCATCTTAACGGTGCAACGGCATCCCTGATCGGGGATAATGTCTATCTGTGGACCCCGGACCAGAGCCGGGACCGCAACAGCTACAAGACCCTGCGTTACCCCGGCGGCTTGACCCGCACGGTATCCGCCCAACTCACCCTTAATTTCTGATGACGATGAAAAGACTGTTTGCCATCCTCCTAACGGCCCTGTCCCTGACGACAGGATGCACCTCTTTCCTCAACGTCGAGACGCTGGGTAAAAGCACCATTTCCGGTTTCTTCGCCGACATCGACGGCATGAAAGCGGCGGGTCTGGGCCTCCACCGCCTGATCGGGGAGTTCTACGACGACAACTACATCCGGATGGGAGAATTGGCCGGAGACGAACTGGTCCTCTACCGCGTCAACGCCTCCCAAGCCCTGCAACTCATCTACGATTTCGGCAGCACGGCAGCGGACAATTCCGGTTATCCCTACCTGATCTGGAAGCGGGGCTATGAGATCTGCACCAATGCCAACAACATCCTTTATTACGGAGAACAGCTCCTCTCGGAGTATCCAGAAGAAGAGGCCTTGATCCGGAAACATTTCGGCTATGCTTATTTCGCCCGTGCGTTGGCGCACTTCGACTTGTGTAATGTCTATGCAATGCCCTATGACTATACCGCCGATGCCTCGCACCTTGGCGTTGTGGCCATCGACTTCGTTCCCGGCTTTGACACGGAGCTCCCTCGCAACACGATGAAAGAGTGCTACGACTTGATCCTGAGCGACTTGAACAAGGCCATCGAGTGCTTCGGGACGGAAACCGAACGCACGCCGACCTACATCTCGGCACTTGCCTGCAAGGCGTTGCTTGCCCGGGTGTACCTTTACATGAAGGACTACGACCAGGCGGCCCGGTATGCCAAGGAAGTGATGGATGCCGTGCCCCTCGCCCCGCGCGCCAACTACGTCAACATGTTCCGCCGGGCCCAGGATTATCCCGAAGAAGGGATCCTCCGGATGAATTCTTACGATGCAGGTAGTGGCATGCGCGGCCTTTGCAGCCCGCTTTCCGGACAGGAATGCGGGCCGGACGAGACCTTCCTCGGCAGCTTCCAGAGCGGCGACATCCGCAAGGAACTTTTCACTTACGTCGCCGAAGCGGAAGACGGAGATGAGTACGTCGGCAAAACCTATACGGCCATCTGCAAGTACCTGCCCTACAAGAGCGGTGTTTCCACGGTGGAGAACCGCCGCTGCGATCCTTTCGTCCTCCGAGTCTCGGAGATGTACCTGATCCATGCCGAAGCGGTCTGCCTTGGTGCCGGTGATACGAAAGCAGCCGCCGAAGACATCAAGGCCTTACAAGCTCGCGCTCTGGGAAAGAGCCCGTCCGAGATCAGCCTCGTCTATACTGGTACGGAAGGCCTCGACCGCCTGATCCAAGAAGAGCGGGCCCGGGAACTCTGCTTCGAAGGTCACCGCTTCTTCGACTTGAAGCGACGCCACGAGAACATCGTCCGTTCCGCGACCACAACTTCAACCCTGAAACTACTGAAGTATCCCGATTATCGTTATGTTTTACCCATCAGCCAGCTTGAAATGCAGGCCAATGACAGCATGACCCAAAATGAGAATTACGATTAGCCGCATCCTTCCGCTTATCGCCGCCCTGGCCCTGCTTTGCGGGTGCGAGCGGCACACCGAGGTTTTCTTCGACACGCCCTTCGTGCGGATCGAAGATACCAACGGTTCCTCCTCCATGGTCGTCGATCATACGCTGAATAACCTTCTTACTGAGATCCGCGTCGTCGTCAGCGCCAGTAAGGACTATTTTACCGCCCCCATCACGGTCGAATATGAACTGATCGTCGGAAACGGGCTCAAGGAGGGCACGGATTTCCGCATCCAGGCCAGCCATCGCAGTCCGCTGACCTTTGATCCGGGGACCTACTCCCTGCCGATCCGGGTGATCTGGAACAAATCGGCCGCCTTCGATCCTACAAAGGACAATACCCTTACCTTCCGTATCACGAGCACCAGCCTACCTGACATGCTTCTGGGCGTTCCCGGGCCGGACAGTAAGAAAAAAGAATTTGTTTTCAAACAACTATAAACAACCGAATCATGAAAAAACTGATTTCAATCACAGCCTGCCTCGTGGCAG
>JAEEGL016571905.1_pt1 | contig 19930 bp, 17 predicted proteins | sample 9134231 | NCBI WGS metagenome assembly JAEEGL01 (sample SAMN16246548, study PRJNA631951) | gut metagenome | biome: gut microbiome; feature: rumen; material: fiber-attached | host: Bos | place: Iran: Karaj | collected 2018-10 | reverse complement strand
ACTAGCTATTAAAGCATCATTTAAATATGTTCTAAATATATCACTAGTCATTTTAATATTGAAATATTCTATAACACTACTATCTATATCATAATAATCACATAATATATTAGAATTCCAATATAAAGTATCATTTACTTTAAAATTATTTCTAATTAATTCATCTAAAACATTGTTATCTATTAAAGCTAGTTTATATTTTAATGTTATTATATTATCTCTTACATTAGTATATTCTTCATCCTTAACACACTTATCTAAATAATAATTAACTGTTCTAATATAATCTAATCTTACACTTTTATTTATCTTATCAATCTCATTAACATTTTCAAGATCTTCTATTTCATTAGAAGAAAAATAAGTAGTCTTGTTAACAATAGTATTATTAATTCTTCTAAGTATTAAATCTTCATTACTACCCATAATAGCAACATTTAGATCGTTAACTATATTATAAGCATAAGATACATCATCTATTTTATTAATAATAGCTTCTAATTCATCTTTATCTTTATAATTCAATTTATTATATAGATTTCTTTCTAATGATAAAGTACTAACTAAAGAAGATAATGTTTTATTAAATAGATTATTATTATTTGTTATTTCATAGTTTGCTAATTTATAAATATTTTCCATTATAGAAATAGATATATTCTTAATAGAAGAAAGTAATTCTTGATGTTCCTTTTTTATTTTTTTCATTGCTATTTATCCTTTATCTTTCTTAATCTAATTGGTTCTTTTATCTCTTCAGTACTTTTATTAATAATATTTAATAATTCGTTAATAGCGTCTTTATTAAGATTATCATTATCCGCATCTAAGAGTTTTCCCTCAACTTCTGTTCTAAGATCTTCTAACATATCACTATCTGCAAATAACAAACCAGAATTAATAAACATAAGTTCATAAACAAATGATGCATACTTATCTTCATCTTCTAAATCTTCTGGATTTACAAGTACTACATGACTCAAATAAGTATCTAATAATCCTAGATAATAACTTTGTCTAAAAGATGTAACTTCTTCTTCTCTAATATTATTTAAATCTGCTATAAAATCTGCAGTCCAATATAATGGTCTATCTATATTAAAACTATTATTTAAAAGTTCTTCAAAATTACCTTTATAAATAAATACTGCAGCGTATTTTAACCCAATAAAATATGGTTTTATATCTTCATATTTTTCTTCTTTTTCATATTTATTTATCATACAAAATAGTGAATTAATTAAATCATGTTTAACACACTTACTAACTCTCATTTGCGCAATAGCAACACTTTCATCTTCAAACTCTTCCTCTTCTTCTTCATCATCTTCATCTAAATTATCACTTAATTCATTAAAATGATTGGATACATGATTTATAAGAATTAACCCCATTCTTAATTTAGCTTTATCTTCATCAGAACCATATACAAGTATATCTAAATTATTCTTAAGATCATATATTTCTTCACTATCTCCTAAAAAGTCTAAAAATGCGCTTGTTTTATCTATGTCTTTAAATAAGTAATTATACAAACTATTTTCATATTTATTTAACTTATCTATTTCTTTAATGTTTTTACGAAATGTATCACTACCTGTATTATTATTTAATTCAAGTAAAGCTAAACTATCTAAACAATCTAATATTTTATAAGAATTATTAATTATTTCACCTAACAATAAATAATCTTCTCTTTTTAATACATTACGCATAATATCCACCCATAAGTTTACAATAGCAATAGGTATATAAAAAGTCAAGAAAAAAGAAGCTAAGCTTCTTTAAAAAAACAAATTGCCACCAATAATAATAGCTAAAAGAATATATAAAACAATAATTAATAATACATTATTATTTTTGCTATTAGAATGTTTTTCACATTCATGGCACTTACATGAGTCCATATATATACCTCCTTAATTTATGAATTAAATGTATGCTCCTACAATTATAATAAGTAAAATAAATAATACTAATATAATCGCGGCGCCTATTCCATTATTTCCACAATACATAATTCACTCCTCCTTTATGTTTATTCATTTATAATTTATGAATACTATTTTTAAATGTGAGTGCTTAATTTATTTGTATTTATAAGTTCTCTTTGTTATAATATGTATTGGGAGGATTTTATGAAGAAAAAAGTAATACTAAGTATTTTATGCTTATCACTACTTTGTGGTTGTGGAAAGGTACCTAAATTACAAAATGGTGAGGAAGCAGTAATAACATTTGCTAAAGATAAAGAAAGTCATAAGATAAGTGTTGATGATCTATATAAGGAATTAAAAGATAAATATGGTTTAATGCATGTTATAAGTATGATAGATAATTATATTTATGAAACTGAATTTCCTGATAATATAGATAAAGCTAAAGAAAATGCAGAAAGCTATATTAAAACTTATGTTGAATCATATGGAAGCGAAGAAGAATTATTAAAAGCTTTACAACAATATACTAACTACTCTACTATTGAAGCTTATCAAGATTCACTTTATACAAACTTAATGCAATCTTATGGTGTAACTGAATATGCTAAAACATTAGTAACTGATAAAGAAATAAAAGCATATTACAAAGATAAGATTGAAGGAGATTTAGAGATATATCATATTCTTATAACTCCAAATGTAAAAGATGATATGACTGATGAAGAAAAAACTAAAGAAGAAAATAAAGCTAAAGATACTATTAATGAAATAATTAAAAAACTAGATAAAGCTAAAGATAAGAAAGAAGAATTCAAAAAGTTAGTTAAAGAATATTCTGAAGATGATTCTACAAAAGAAAAAGATGGTAATCTAGGTTATTTAAATTATGGAGATTTAGATAGTAATTATGATAATCTTATTAAAGAAGCATTTAAATTAAAAAATGGTGAATATAGTAAGAGTGTTATAATAACTGAATTAGGATATCATGTAATATATAGAAATGATCAAAAAGAAAAAGCTCCTTTAGAAGATGTAAAAGATAAAATAGTTGAAACTTTAGCAGAAGAAAAAACTAATACAGTAGAAAATATAGCATTAGACTCAGTTAAATATTTCCGTAAATTATATAATGTTAAAATAGTTGATTCAGAACTTGATAGACAATACGGAATATATATGAATAATTTAGCAAATAAAAGTACTACAGAATAATAAAAAATGACTTCTTAAAAAGTCATTTTTTTAAACCCTTTTTTATATAAATTCATCTTAATTCTATACTCTAATTCTTCTCCATCATATTTTTTACTCAATTTACTCTTTAATTTATTATATTCTTTATCATATATAAGATCATTATCTATAAAAGAATATTCTTCTATTACTAAAAGAATATCCTCTTTTAAAAATCCTTTAGTAACTAACTCATTAATTATTTTATTTTTTAAAAATAATCCAGATAGATTATGATTAGAATTAATCTTCTTATTTATATATTTATCTATTTTATCTAACCATATATTATTATCAAATTTATTTAAATAATCTAGAATATCTTCTTCATTAAATCCTTTTTTCTTTAAATCATATAATATTTTATTTTGACCAATATTATTTAAATTAACTTCATCATTAATATATGATTTAATATATAATTCATTATTTAAATATCCTTCTTTTTTTAATCTATTAATTGTGTTATTAATAACATTTTTATCATAATCTTTTAACTTGTTACGTATTTCTTTCTCAGTTCTTAATCTAGTACTTATATATTTTATACTATCATAATAACTTTTTAATAGATTGTTATCTTTTTTTATATTAATTAATTCTTCTTTAGATATTTCTTTTTTTAATAATAATTCATATTTAATTATAATGTCATCATATAATTCTATTTTTTCATTATTAGAAAAAATAATATCATAAATATTATTTTTCTTCTTTTTGTATCTCTCTATTTTCATAATTTGCACATGCTTCACTTAATTCACTAATTAAGTTATCTACTTCTTTCATAGTTTCAACTTTAGCACCACAGGCATATTTATGCCCTCCACCATTATATCTACTTGCTATTTCATTTATAATAGGTCCTCTACTACGAATACTTATCTTGTATATTTTATTTTTAATATCTTCAGTAACAAACATCCATACTATAAATTCATTTATAAAATTATAACTATTAATAATATTTGAAGGAGTTGCTATATCAACATTAAACTCTTTTAATACACTATCACTTATTTTTATATAAGCCATTTTATTTTTATCTATAACTAAGTTATTAGTAATATATGCAATAAACTTATATTCATTAAATGGTCTAGTATATAAAGTATCATATAATGATGTGAAATCAATTTTACTTACTTTTATTAATTTCATTACTGTATCAAATGTTTCATATGTAGTATTCTTAAGTGAAAATCTTTCACTATCTGCTACTATTCCTAAGAATAAATTAGAAGCAATCTTTTCATTTATTTTAAGTCTAGTATTAAGTATTAATTCTGCTACCATTTGAGATGCACTAGATTTTTCTACATCTGACCAATTAACAATTCCTTTAATATCTTCTTCTGGATGATGATCTATCTTTATAATACTTTTATAAGATAATCCTTCTATACCATCAACTCTTTTAAAGTTAGGAACATCAACTATAATTAGTAAAGTATTCTCTAGTTCTTCAAACTTAGGATGATCAATATTACCATAACTTTTAAACTTTGCTACGGAAGCTCCTACTGCAAAAACTTTCTTTTCTGGAAAAGTTATTCTAATAGAATCTCTTAAAGCAAATTGAGCTCCCATTGCATCTGGATCTGGTCCAATATGTCTTGCTACAACAATGGAATCATGCTTCTTTATTTCTCTATATATTTTATTTAGTATACTTCTATTTATTATAGTTACACCTTCTAACTAATAAATTTCATTGTATCAAGAGCAATCATTAATTCTTCATTAGTTGGTTCAACATATACTTTAATACTAGAATCATCACCACTTATAATACCACTATTATTTTCTTTATAACTTGCAATATTTCCATTAGCTTCTTCATTAACAGTAATACCAATTGGTTTTAATCTTTTTAATACTTCACTACGAGCTAAAATACCATTTTCTCCAACACCAGCAGTAAATACTATAGCGTCAACTTTTCCCTCTAGTTCAATATAATAATCAACTATATATTTAGCAATTCTATCACAGAACATTTCAAATCCTAAAGTAGCCATTTCACTACCTTCATTCATTTTTACTTCAATATCTCTATTATCAGATACACCACATATTGCTAAACATCCACTTTCTTTATTTAAAGCTCTTGTAACTTCTTCAATACTCATATTAGCTTCTTTACATACATATCCTAATATAGAAGGGTCAATAGAACCAGAACGAGTACCCATCATTAATCCATCTAATGGAGTAAGTCCCATAGTAGTATCATAACATTTACCTTCTTTAATAGCAGCTATTGAAGAACCACTACCAATATGACAACTAATAATATTAACATCTTTCTTATCAAGTATTTCTTGCATAAGTCCTGTAATATACTTATGACTAGTTCCATGAAATCCATACTTTCTTACTCCATATTTTTCATACCAAGAATATGGTACTGGATATAAGAAATTCTTTTTAGGCATAGTTTGATGAAATGCTGTATCAAATACTGCAACATTAGGAACATCTAACTTTTCCATCATAGCGTTAATACCAGCTAAGTTTCCTGGATGATGTAATGGCCCTAATTTAGTTAAATCTTCTATATCTTTAATTACTTCATCAGTTATTAATACTGAATCTGAATATTTCTCTCCACCATGAAGTACACGATGTCCAACAGCTTTAATTTCATCTAAAGATTCTATAATATTATTTTCAAATAATTCATCAAATAATACTCCAACTGCTTCAGTATGATCTTTAATAAATCTACTTTTCTTTATTTTTTCTCCATTTATTTTAACAGTCCAAAATGAATCATCTAATCCTATTTTTTCAATGTATCCATTAATAAGAACTTTTTCTTCTGGCATTTCATAAGCTTGAAACTTTAAAGATGAACTACCAGCATTTACAGATAATATTTTCATAAAATTTCCACCTCTACTTCAATTATAAAGGTTAACAGTACTTTTGTAAATAAAAGAACCCATTTATAAAGAATTATTTTTCATCATCTAATACTTCATAAATATCTAATAATTCTTCTTCTGATATATCAGTTATATCCATAATATCTTCATCACTAATATCATTAATTATCATATTTTTAATAATATCTATTTTACCTAAATACACTCCATAACTAATACCTATTTCTATAGCATCAGATAAAACATCTTCAAAAGAGTGTGCTTTAATATATCCCTTTAACACTTTATCATCACTCTCTATGCATATTTTATGATGTTCATATTTTTTACTCATATTTACCTCCTTTCACTATATATATACAAGATTTTTTCTCAATTTCCTTTTTTTACATAAAAAAACTTACTAAATTAGTAAGTTTTTATTTAATTATTTTTTTCTTTCACAAGTCTTTAACTCGAAAGTAATTGTTCCAACTGCTTTTTTATTAGCATTAATATTTTGATTATAATCACGATAATTTCTAAATGAAATACTAATACCCCAATTATGAGTTGTTGTAGTATTATCTTTAGCATTACTTGCAAGTACTATATCATCAATAACATAAGTATCATTAGTAAGTTCAAGTACATCTATATCATATATATTTGGAACAGCTCCATTAGTACTATTCTTATAACCATTTAGTCTTAATACTAATTGATTCTTAAGCACTCCAACTCCACCATTATTCATATAATACTTATTTACAAAATTATTCTCATTTAGTTTAAATGTTACTTTATAAGTACAAGAAGTAATATCTGCTCTTGATTTTAAAGATAGCATAGCATTTTCAACATTACTTGTTATTTCATAATACTCATTACTTCCAGCTTTACCTTCTGCCATATCATCTGGTGTAACATTTAATACAACATCATTTGGTTTTTTTAGTGTAAATAAAGCATCTATTTCAGTGTCATCTTCTTCAGGCGTTGGTGTAGGCGTAGGTGTAGGTGTTGGCTTTGGTTCAGGCTCAGGAGTTGGCTCTGGTTCTGGTGTTGGTTCTGGTGTTGGAGTTGGCTTTGGTTTCGGCTCTGGTGTAGGTTCAGGCTCAGGCTCAGGAGTTGGTTCTTCATCTTCTAAGATGTAGTTTATATTTAAATCTGGCTTTCCATCTCCGTCTGTATCTATATTTAAATCTGGATATCCATCATTATCTAAATCAATATTAGTATCTGGCTTTCCATTACCATTTTGATCTGCATCAACTAAGTTATGATCAGGTTTGCCATCTCCATCTGTATCAACATTTACATCCGGCTTTCCATCACCATCTATATCTATATTTGTATCTGGTTTACCATTTCCATCTGTATCAATATTTAAATCTGGATCTCCATCTTTATCAACATCAATATTTACATCAGGATATCCATCTCCGTTTGTATCTAAATTAGTGTCTGGTTTATGATTTCCATCATTATCATCATTAATAATATTTGAATCTGGCTTTCCATCCCCATTTGTATCTACGTTTACATCTGGTTTGCCATCTCCATTTACATCAATATTTACATCTGGTTTACCGTTGCCATCAGTATCTATATTTACATCTGGTTTATTATCTCCGTTTGTATCAATATTTAAATCAGGATCTCCATCTCCATCTTTATCAATATTTACATCTGGCTTATTATCTCCGTTTGTATCAATATTTAAATCAGGATCTCCATCTCCATCTGTATCAATATTTATATCAGGTTTTCCATCTTTATTTGTATCTACATTAACATCAGGTTTATTATCACCATCTGTATCAATATTTACATCTGGTTTTCCATCCCCATCAACATCAATATTTACATCTGGATATCCATCATTATTTGTGTCAACATTTAAATCTGGTTCTCCATCACCGTCTGTATCTTGATTAATTAGATTTTTATCAGGCTTTCCATCACCATTTGTATCAATATTAACATCAGGCTTTCCATCTTTATTAACATCAATATTTGTATCTGGTTTATTATCCCCATCTGTATCAATATTAATATCAGGCTTTCCATCTTTATCAACATCAATATTTACATCTGGATATCCATCATTATTTGTATCAACATTTAAATCTGGTTTTCCATCTCCATCTGTATCTAAATTAGTTAAATTCTCATCAGGTTTTCCATCTCCATTAATATCAACGTTAACATCTGGTTTTCCATCACCATTAACATCAATATTTAAATCTGGTATATTATTTCCATCTGTATCTACATTAACATCAGGTTTATTATCACCATCTGTATCAATATTAATATCAGCTTTTCCATCGCCATCTAAATCTATATTTAAATCTGGTTTTCCATCTCCATCTAAATCTATATTTAAATCAGGTATATTATCACCATCTAAATCTATATTTAGATCTGGTTTCAAATCTCCATCTTTATCTATATTCATAAATGGTATACACTCGCCATCAAAAATCTTATTATAAGCATTACAACTAAATTTATGCCCTATGTGACCATATTTAAGCTTAGCAGACATTAACATTAAAACTAGCATCAAAACCATAATGGTAATCATAATTACTAATGCCATTTTTTTCTTATTGCTAAAATATTTTGAAACTTCTATATGCATGCTACCACCTAACCCTCAATTCTACCATTTACGGTAGTACTTACAACATTTACCTTAAGGTAAACTAGTTTTTCAATTTCAGTTATCGGTGTATCTTCATCTAACCATATATATACACGATAATTTTTAGCATCACTTGCGTCAACCTCATCTTCAAAAACATCGTAAATATTTGTTCCCGAAGCATTTAAAGTATTAATAGTCTTATAATATGCAGGACTTTGAGTAGTACCTAAATTAATCCAAGCATTATCTTCCTCACTAAATACACCAATCAATAAGTAAGCAAATGAAGTTAAATCACTTTGAGTACTTCCTGATGGCAAAGCATCATATCCAATATTAACTAAAAAATGTGACGTTATTGTTCCATTATTATTAAGTGATAACCTAGCATAGTCTCCTGTATATACACTATTTGATGCTGTTGGTAAAAGTGTACTATCAACAGGATATAAATCATCAGTGCTCATAGCAGTAGATCCAAGCTGATTAATTGTTAAATTTAAAACTCCAGATGCTATTTGATGCAAAGTAGCTTTTGATTTAACTGAAAAAATGTATGCATAAGAAACCCTTATAACTAGACCAGTCATTATTATTACAGCAATTGTGACAATTACAGTATCACGTCTTAATTTTTTTCTTAATGATTTATCTAACATCATCCTATCCACCTTATTTTAAGTTTATCACATATTTTAAAAACTAACAATATTATTTTTTATCTTTTAATAAAATATTTACAATTAATATTCTTTAGTGCTATAATACTGGAAGTTTACGGGGTGAAAAATATGGAAATAAGAAATGTTGCAATCATTGCACACGTTGACCATGGTAAAACTGCACTAGTTGATGAAATCCTTAAATATGTAGGTACTTTTAGAGATAATCAAGATACCACTAATTTTTCTATGGATTCAAATGCAATTGAAAAAGAAAGAGGAATAACAATATTAGCCAAAACCACTTCTATTATTTATAATAATATCAAAATTAATATTTTAGATACTCCTGGCCATGCTGACTTTGGTGGCGAAGTTGAAAGAATAATGAAAATGGTTGATGGTGTTATCTTAGTTGTTGATGCCTATGAAGGACCTATGCCACAAACTAGATTTGTTTTAAAAAAAGCTATAGATGCTGGAGTAAAACCAATAGTAGTTATTAACAAAGTAGATAAACCTACAGCTAGAATAAAAGATGTAGTTGATGAAGTATTAGGGTTATTCCTAGATTTAGGAGCATCTGATGATCAATTAGATTTTAAAGTTGCTTATACTTCTGCTATTAACGGAACATCTAGTCTAGATCCAGATATTAATACACAAGAAAAATCATTTAAATGCCTACTAGATTTAATTGTTAATGAAATAAGTAGTCCAAAGGGAGATAAAGATAAACCATTCCAATTTCAACCTGCTCTACTTGATTATAATGATTATGTTGGAAGAATTGCTATCGGAAGAATATTTAATGGTAAAGTAAAAGTTGGTGAGATGGTTAATTGTATAAGACTAGATGGTACTGAAAAAACATTTAGAGTTCAAAAACTATTTACTTTTGATGCTTTAAATCGTGTTGAAACAGATATAGCTTATGCTGGTGATATTTGTGCTATTGCAGGATTAGAAGACATATCAGTTGGCGAAACAATAACAGAAGTAGATAATCATGAAAAATTACCAATTATACATATTGATGAGCCAACTTTACAAATGACTTTTGGAGTTAATACTTCTCCATTTGCAGGTAATGATGGTAAATTATTAACATCAAGAAAAATTGGTGAAAGATTAGTTAAAGAAACTCAAAAAGATGTATCTTTAAGAGTTGAACAAATAGATTCAGAAAATTTCTTAGTGTCTGGTCGTGGTGAACTACATTTATCTATTTTAATTGAAAATATGCGTCGTGAAGGATTTGAATTACAAGTTTCAAAACCAAAAGTTATCATAAAAGAAATAGATGGTATTAAATGCGAACCATATGAAGATTTACAAATAGAAGTTGAAGATGACTATATGGGTGGTGTTATTGAAGAATTAAGTACTCGTGGTGCTATTATGGATAACATGACACATATTGGATCTTTAACTAGAATTACTTATACTATTCCATCTCGTGGTTTAATTGGTTTTTCAACAAACTTCATGACTCTTACTAAAGGTTATGGAATAATGAACCATTCATTTAAAGATTATGAACCAATTGCCAATGTAGATTTAGGAGAAAGAAAACTAGGTGTATTAGTAGCATCTGAAACTGGTAAAGCTACTGCATATAGTTTAGGACAACTAGAAGATAGAGGTATAATGTTTGTTCTACCTAATACTGAAGTATATGAAGGTATGATAGTTGGAGAATGTAATAGAGATAATGATTTAGCTATTAATATTGTTAAAGGTAAGGAACTTACTAACACAAGAGCTGCTGCATCTGATAAAACAGTAGTATTAAAAAGACCTAGACCTATTACACTAGAATATGCACTAGACTATATAAATCAAGATGAATTAGTTGAAGTTACTCCAAATAATATAAGACTTAGAAAAGTAATATTAAATACAGAATTAAGAAAAAAATATGATGCTAAGAAATAGCATCATATTTTTAATTATTACTGTTTAATTCTTTAATTTTCTTTCTTGCATAACTTGTTTTTACAATATCTTCCCAATCACTTCTAGGTCCATAAGATAATTCATCACTAATAATTCTTATTCTATCCTTATTCTTAAGAATATAATTATCATCTACTTTATTATTATTCACTATAGCATATACCATAGTATTACCTATATCTGGGTTTATTTTATAAGCAAAATCTATTGGCGTACTACCTTTTGGAAGTTCTATTATTCTTCCATCAGTACTATATACATATACTCTATCTCCAAATAATTCTTTCTTTACTTGATTTACAAATTCTCTATTTGATGAAAACATACTATTTATATCTACTAAAGAAGAAAAGAATTGATATTTATCTTTTAATTCTTGTTGCATTGTTTCTCTTGCACTTCCTTTATCTATTTCCCATTTGGCAGTTAATCCAAAAGACGCTATTTTATCCATTTCATGGGTTCTTATTTGAACCTGTACTAACTTTTCATCTGGTCCAAATACTGTTGTATGTAAGCTTTGATACATATTTGTTTTTGGATTAGCAATATAATCTTTAAATCTTCCATTAATTGGATGATACTCTTTATGTACTAATCCCAAAGTCTTATAACAATCATTTACTTCATCTACCATTATTTTTAATGCAAGTAGATCATGAATATCAGATATTTTATGGCCTTCTTCTAATCTTTTATATATTCCATATATATTTTTAGTTCTTATTTTAATTTCATTTGATACATCATTATCTTTTAATATTGCTTTGATTTTGTATAACATTTCAGTCAAACATTTATTACTACTCTCTTCTATTGTCAGTTTTTTCTCTTCAATTCTCTTATACATATCACTTTTTAAATATTTAAATGATATATCTTCAAGTTCACTTTTAATTCTATAAGCTCCAATATAATAAGCAAGTGGCACAAATATCTCCATCGTTTCTAGCGCATTTTCTTTTTGTTTAAATTCACTTTTATACTCAAGTGTTCGCATATTATGTAGTCTATCAGCTAATTTTATGATTATTATTCTTACATCTTCAGTTAAACTTGTAATAATTTTTCTTGTATTAGCAAGTGACATTTCTTCTTTTGAAGAAAAATTCATTCTTGATATTTTTGTTACTCCATCAACTAGATTCGCTATCTCTTTATTAAAATCATGAGCAATATCTTCTTTTGTAGCAAAAGTATCCTCTAAAGTATCATGAAGTAATCCCGCACAAATAGTTTCCGCATCAGCATGCATAGATGCTAATATACAAGCCACCTGTAATGGATGCATTATATATGGTTCACCACTTTCCCTAAACTGACCATCATGAAGCATTTTAGCATACTCATAAGCCTTCCTAATTGTGTTAACATCTTCAGGACTATAGCCTTTTACCTCTCTTTCTAGCTCTTCAATCTCTAACATAATTTCCCTCCCTATATATATAAAAGCGAAGGCGCCATCTTCTTGGCAGTCTTCGCTTTTATTCCATATTAACTTTTAGTATATAACAGCATACTAAGGTCATGTCTTTTATAAAGTCATGTTTTATATATTCATACATTGTTCGTTTATTTATCTTTTTCATAGAGACACCTCTTTTAAAAATAAATATGAAATAAAAATACTACTTTTTAACTTCAATGTCAAGTAGTATTTTTCATTTAAATAAAAAACTTCCATAAAGGAAGAATAATACATTGGTAACCCGTACGGGGTTCGAACCCGTGAATGCTGCGCTGAGAACGCAGTGTGTTAAACCGCTTCACCAACGGGCTAATAAATAACAAGATAATATTATCATATACTTACTTTATTTGCAAATATTTTATAGTTATTTATCCTATTCATAAAAAGATTTTTATCATATATTAAATTGTAAGGGGTGAATTTGTGAAAAAAATAATATTTTCTGTTATTACGTTATTTTTATTAATTACTATTCTATTTTTAGGTAGAACTAAAAATGATAATAATACTATTAAAGTTAGTGAAGTAACTCATAGTGTATTTTATACTCCATTTTATGTTGCAATAGAAAATGGATATTTTGATGATGTTGGTATTGAAATTGAATTATTACTAGTAAGTGGTAGTGATAATGTTGCTACATCAGTACTATCTAGTGATACAGAAATTGGTTTAGCTGGGCCTGAATCAGCAATATTTGTTTATTCTGGAAATAAGAAAGATTACTTAGAAGTATTTGCAGGATTAACAAAAAGAGATGGTCAATTTATATTAAGTAGAAGTTCTAATAAGTTTAATTGGGAAGATTTAAAAGGAAAAGAAATACTTGTTGGAAGAAGTACTGGTATGCCTTGTTTAAGTTTTTTAAAAGCTCTAGAAAACAAAGGAATAGATAAGAGAGATGTTATTATAAATACTTCAGTTGAATTTGCAGAATTATCTGGATCATTTATTGGAGGTAATGGTGATTATGTAAATTTATTTGAACCATTAGCAACTAAATTAGAAAAGGAAAATATTGGCTATGTAGTAGAAAGTGTTGGAGCAGCATCTGAAGAATTTCCATATACTGCTTTTTATGCAAAGAAAAGTTTTGTAAAAGATAATAAAGATTTACTTACAAGATTTAGTAATGCTTTAAAAAAAGGAATGGATTACACTAAAGAGCATGACTCTAAAGATATAGCAAATGTAATTAAGAATCAGTTTAGTGATACTAAAGTAAGTGATCTAGAAATATTCATTGAAAGATATAAGAATGCAAATGTATGGTTAGATACTCCATATATAAAAGAAGATTTCTATAATAGTTTAGTTAACTTATTATATGATAATAACTTAATAGAAGAAAAAGTTAACTATATAGATTTAGTTAATAATATGTATGAATAAAATAATTAAATTAAAGAATATATCTAAGAATTATCATACTAAAGAAGGAGAAATAAACGCTATTAAAGATATTAGCTTTGATATTAATAAAGGAGAATTTATATCTATAGTAGGACCATCAGGATGTGGTAAATCCACTATACTATCTATTATAGCTAATATAGATAAAGATTATTTAGGTAATATAGAAAAAGATAATATTAAAATAGCATATATGTTACAAAGTGATACACTACTTCCCTATTTAACAATATATGATAATACTTTATTAGGATTAAAAATAACTAATAATCTTAATAAAGAAACAATAGAATATGTTAACTATTTACTTAAGTATTATAATTTATGGGATTTTAAAGATAAGTATCCTGATAATTTATCTGGAGGTATGAAACAAAGAGTATCTTTAATTAGAACACTCGCACTAAAACCAGATTTATTACTACTTGATGAACCTTTTAGTGCATTAGATGAACAATCAAGATTATTAATAAGTGATGATATATATAAATATGCTAGAAATAATAATAAAACTATTATACTAGTAACACACAATATTGAAGAAGCAATTTATTTTTCTGATAGAATTGTTATTTTATCTAAAAGACCATCTTATATAAAAAAGATTATTAATGTAAATATTAATAATAAAGAATCTATTTATATAAGAAAAAATAGTAAAGAATCTTTAACTATATTTGATGAAATATGGAAGGAATTAGATACTCTTGAGTAAAGAACATGAAGATTATTTAAGGAAAATAAAAAGAAAAAGAATAATAATTACAATATCTCAAATAAGTATACTCTTAATATTTCTTCTATTATGGGAATCACTAACTAAATATTCTATTATTAATCCATTTATATACTCTAGTCCATCAAGAATAATTAATACTATTATTAACTTAATTAATAATAATCTGTTCATTCATATACTAACCACTTTAAAAGAAATAATTATATCTTTTATATTGGGTATATTTCTAGGATTTATAATATCAATAATATTATATGAATTTAATACTTTCTATAAAATAATAGATCCATTTTTAACTATTTTAAATTCTTTACCTAAAGTAGCTTTAGGACCACTTATAATTATACTTTTTGGTGCTAATACAAAAAGTATAATTATAATGGCTTTATTAATAAATCTAATTACTAGTACACTCTCTATTTATAATGGATTTTGTGGTGTTTCTTTAGATAAATTAAAATTATTTAAATCTTTAAATGCTACTAAATATCAAGCATTAAAATATCTTATTATTCCTAGTAGTTATCAAACTATTATATCTTCGTTTAAAATATGTATATCTCAAACTTTAGTAGGAGTAATAATGGGAGAATTCTTAGTTAGTAAAGAAGGTATAGGATATTTAATTGTTTATGGAAAACAAGTATTTAATTTAAACTTAGTTATGAGTGGCATAATACTTTTAGCAATATTATCATTTATTCTATATAAGATTACAATATTATTAGAAAAGAAATTAATTAAATACAATTAAAAAGAAGACTATTATTAGTCTTCTTTTAACTTTTTAAAGTAAAGTATCCTGGAGTACCTGGGGCATCTATACGGGCATAGTTCGAATCTATGAAATTAGGATCATATGCCGTTCCATTTCCTCCAATCAAAGATTCACTGCCGGTAAAGAAATCTTCATAGTAGCCTTGCATAACAAAGCTATTTGATGAGTAAATCGTTGTTAAGTCCTCGTTATCAGCAAACATAAAATCCATATCTTCCGGATTAGAAATAGTAAATGAACTAATATCTATCGACACTACTCCTTCAGTATTTGTGAACATATAACTCAAATCTGTAGCATTGGAAGTATCAAAGGATGATAAATCTAGATTTAGATTATTAGAAGATTTTAAAGAATTAAACATTCCGCGCATATTTGCGACATGTGAAGTATTCCAATTTGCAAGATTAAGACCTGATGTAAGTGTTTCATAAAACATGAAGGCCATATTTGTGACATTAGAAGTATTAAAAGATGATAAATCTAATTCTTGGATATGATTACTTTCACCAAAATTATGAAACATATAGCTCATATTTGTTACATGTGATGTATCTATATTACTTAATCCAATTATCGTATGTAAAGATTGAAAAATAGAGGAACTATCTGGAGGTAATTTTACACCGCCATTTTGTCCAACATATATTGTGCCCCAACTACTACAGTTTGGATCATCATCTATAAAAGACATAACAATACTTCCATTTTGTTTGACAGAAGCATCAATTATACCAGAATCACAAAGTCCAGTACCTGTAGGTATATTTGTAGTATTTAAAAATTGTACTTTATAGCCACCCGCATTCACCCTATTTGTAAACCTTGTCTTATCCAAATAATCATTTGGGTCTTCTACTTGTGTACATGTAAATGATGTTGCTGTTATTGTTAATGTTAAATCTGTTCCTGCTAATGCTCTTTGATTAACACTTGATTTATTTTTTAAGTAGAATTCTGCTGTTATGTTTTGTACACTACTTGCTGATACTCCATTTAATGTTCCACTAACTGTTATTGGGAATAATGATGCTGTGTTAAAGTCATATGTGTTTCCTCCAACATTAAGTACTATTTGTTCAGTACTTTTTCCACTCATTCCTTGAAATGCTGTATACATGTTATTTGTAGCACTTGCTGCTACATTTAATGTGTAGTTACAATTAAAGTATCCTGCTCCATTAACACTTGTGCTTCCTACTGTTACAACATTTTGTGTTGTACTTGGTGTAGTATTTGTAGTTACTGCCCAATAGGTTGTATCATTTGCTCCTTGTGCCATTAATGTTCTATCTAAATTTAAATAAAGTGAAGCATTTGTTCCAATTAGTGCTACACTTCCTGTTGCATCTGCTTGCCCTGTAATAGTTTTTGTTCCAAAACTATTAGTAGTATTAGTTACAAAGTATGCATATGTTGCTCCTCCTAAGAGAATAAACATACATAGTATTCCTATAATTAATGGTGCTACTACTTTTTTTCTATTATCTTCCATAATATCCATCCTTTATTATTAAGTGTTCTATACTAATAATGAATATAATTATCTAATATTATTATATAATACACAGACATATTTTCAAATATTTTTATTGCTTTTTGTTACTAATTTGACATAAAAAGAAGCATTTCTGCTTCTTATGATATTTTACTATAATAATTATTTTCAATTATTAGTTTACTCATAGTAATTCTATTGTTAACTATTTGATTCATAGCTTTAACATATTCTTCATCATTTTCTTCTCCATCTGCTGGGACAAAAGTACGACTTGCTGAGAAATATGTTCCTTTATCAGATACCCATGAACGATTACCAAACATAGCAAGGCCTGGAGTTGTACTTAAAATATCATTACCAATAAATAATCTTGAATCATAGTTAATTCCAAAAACATTATAGATAGTTGGCATAACATCTATTTGACTTCCTACTTTATCTATTGTCTTATTCTCCATTTCACTATTCCATAATATAAAGTTACTATGATTAATTTCTACTACAGCATCTTTCTTATATGAAGCTACTTCATTTACTTCATCTACAGTAAGTTCATATGGATAATGATCTCCTACTAAAGCAATAACAGTATTTTCTAATTTCCCAGCTTCCTCTAGCTTTTTAATTAGTAATTCTAAAGCTTGATCAAGTTCCATTTGTGCTGCTATATAAGATGCTGGTCCTTCAGAATATGAAAGTCCTGCTTCCATATATTCATCTTTATGTTTTTTAGCTTGAGCATTAGATGAGAAATTATAACTAGAGTGACCTGATACTGATGCATAGAATACCATAAATTTTTCATCATTTATATAGTCATCAACTGTAACATTAATCATTTCTACATCACTTTCAGGCCATTCATTCATAAACATTCTTTTTTCAAGGCCATTATTACGTGCTAGGAAATAATCAAATCCCATACTTTTTAAGTATTTATTACGATCTTGGAAATTATAATAATTATTATGATATGCATATGTTTTATAATCTAGTTCTTTAAATTTAGTAGCTATTCCTTGAGGAAATGCTATATTACCTGTTCTAAACTTAGATAATATTGGTACTCCAGCAGCATATAATCCAGTTAATTCTTGAAACTCTCCCCCAATAGTACTATAAATAGTTGGAGTATAAAACTTAGTAAAAGTAAATCCCGAATTAACAAGCTTATATAAAGTTGGAGTTAACTTTTCACTAACTGCTATTTCATTGAAACTTTCTGCCATAAATAATATTAAATTTTTATCTTTAAATAAACCAGTATATTCATTTTGTAAAGTACCAGTATTACTAGCCATATATTCATGAATTTGTTTAATAGTTTTATTACTTTCATTTGCTGCTAAAGAGTTAAAATCATAATTTAAATTATTATATTCATAAACTATTTCTTCTTCTTTTTCCTCTTTCTTATCAATTATTTTATTGATATCTATTGGTAAAGATTCTATCTTTTCTTCAAAACCAAATAAAGCTCTTTCTAAATCTAATGCGAATGTATTAAGCACACCTAATGATTCCATATTAAGCGATACATCATTAACTTTATAATATAATTCATATGGAGAAAATGATTTATCTTTTTCAATACGTAATCCTAATAAATTAACAGTATATGTTAAGAATAAAATACATATTAATAATATTGCCTTTTTAATACTATTTCCTTTGAAATTAACTTTTTTATTAAGTATTAAAGTAATAATTAAAGGTAAAAAGAATAATAATATTCCTGGTAACCTTTTTAATGTTTCTAATACAGCTTTTCCTAAGAATCCATTAGCAACTTGATCAGCTACTTCAAAAGTAGATAGTGATATATAAAAGTCAAAATAACTCTTACATACATATTCTGCACTAAACCAAACTGCAATTAAAGTCATAATAATACTAAACACTATTATATTAGCTTTATCTTTTTTAAATAGTTTAGTTATTATTAGTAATAATAAACTAAATGGAATTAAAAATAATATCATATTAAGAATAGATAGTCTAAATATGTGATTATAAATAAAGAATTTATAAACAAATTCCATATAAATAAAACTCAATAAATATATAAAAAATAAACCAACCTTTTTCATACTATCACTAAAATTATTATAAATCAAAATATAAAAAAAAGAAACAATTTGTTTCTTTTTAGATATTACTTTTCAATATCGTTAGTAAAGAATACTAGATTGATATTAAAAATAAAATATGTACTAAGTAATACCTGTGTACATATTTTTATTATTTACTATTTATCTTCTTTTATAGTGCCAGTTTTTAACAAATTATCATCATCTTTTTGACTATTAAGTGCTATTCCTACCACAAATATATATGATAAGAAATATATCCAGATAAGTAACACTATTATACTAGCAATACCACCATATAAAGCATTATAATTAGCATAATTAGTTACATAACTAGAATATAACTTTGTTCCAAGTATCCAACCAAAAGTAGTAAACCATGCTCCATAGTCTATTACTCCCCCTCTTTTCTTATCTGGTGCTATTGTATATATTATTTTAATAAATACAAACATAATAATCCATGATATAGGACCTTCAAGTAATTCAAATACATTTAGTATTTGTTTAGTAATAGCACTATTTAAATTAACTTCTTTAATAAAATTAGTTATTGTATTACCAAATACTGGTACTATTAACATAAATATAAGTAATAATACTAATAGAAATGTT
>JAEEGL010458708.1_pt1 | contig 19930 bp, 18 predicted proteins | sample 9134231 | NCBI WGS metagenome assembly JAEEGL01 (sample SAMN16246548, study PRJNA631951) | gut metagenome | biome: gut microbiome; feature: rumen; material: fiber-attached | host: Bos | place: Iran: Karaj | collected 2018-10 | reverse complement strand
GTCCGCAGAGCACGGCGGTCCGGATCTCCTTCCAGATGACCGATGCCAGGTCAGAAAACTCAAGCTCATTCAGCGAAATGGCACGGATGACCGTTACCGAGGACTGGGAGCCGGAATTGCCTCCCGTATCCATCAACATCGGAATGAACGCCGTCAGAACGACCAGTTCCGAAAGTGCGCTCTCAAAGTGCGTGATGATCATTCCGGTGAACGTCGCGGACACCATGAGAAGCAGCAGCCACGGGATCCTGTGCCGGAAGAGGTCAAAAGGTGTGGATCGCAGGTAGGTTTTGTCCGAAGGTGTGATACCGGCCATGATCTCAATATCTTCCGTGGTCTCTTCCTCCATGACGTCCATGGCGTCGTCGAAGGTGATGATACCGACCATCCGGTTGTCGCTGTCAACCACCGGAAGGGCAAGGAAGTTGTATTTGGAGAGCATCTGGGCGACTTCTTCCTGGTCGGCATGGGTGTTGACCGAAATAACATTCGCATCCATGATCTCGCTGACCGGAGTATCGTCATCCTGTGCGAGAAGCAGGTCCTTCACGGTGACCATGCCCAGAAGGTTCCTGTCCTTTGTCACATAACAGGTATAAATGGTCTCCTTATCCACACCCGTGCGCCGGATCCGGGTAATGGCTTCTCCGACGGTCATGTTCGGCCGGAGAGACACATACTCCGTGGTCATGATCGAACCGGCGGAGTTTTCCGGATACCGCAGGATCTCGTTGATCTGCTTGCGCATCTCCGGATCCGCCTGAGAGAGGATCCTCCGTACGACGTTGGCGGGCATCTCCTCGACTATATCGACGGCATCGTCGACATACAGCTCGTCGACGACCTCTCTCAGCTCCGAATCGGAGAAGCCTTTGATCAGCATCTCCTGGAGCTCCGGATCCATTTCAACAAAGGTTTCCGCCGCTTCTTCCTTCGGGAGAAGGCGAAACAGCAGTGGGAGCCTGTCCTCCTCCATCTCCTCGAAAACCGAGGCGACGTCGGAGGGGTTCATTGTAACGAGGATATCCTTTATCGTGGAATACTTCTTTCCCGCAAGCAGGGTGGAAAGAGTACTCTCAATGGAAAAAGTGCGTTCTGCCATGGCAACCTCCTGTTCTTTTTCATCAAGTCAAGAATCAGTAAAGATGTTACGGCAGACCAAAGTGCATATTTTCAGAAGCGGGAAAGGAAAACGTCAACAAAACGTTCTTTATCCCGCGTACTTCGGCCTGCAGACGAGCCGCCGGTACTTCCAGCGTCCATTGACGAATCCTCCCTTTCTTTTTCATGAAGTGTGCGGTCGTTTGCATACCGCAGCTCTTAAATTTTAAACTTTTTCAGGCGCTTTTGTCAAGCCAAACACGGTCAGAAAGAGGACTTTTCCGAAGAAAAGTCCCCATTGCAAACAAGTGAAGCAGGGCACTCCGCGAAGACCGGAAAGAGCGCCTCAGTCGGCCTCTTTCCTCTGCGACAGGCTGCAGCGGAGCCTCGGGTCATCCTTCCTCACGAAGAAGAGCGGAACCGCCGCGAACACGGCCACGATCGCCGCAGCCAGGAAGATGGAATAGGTCGGCATAAAATTCTCACCGTTCATGCCCATGGCGTCAAGGCCGATGATCATAGAGATGATCGGACCGATAATCATCGGAACCATTACCCTGAAGCACATTCTCACTCCCTGGAACCGGCCCTCGTAGCCCTTGGGAATATAATCCTGAAAAGCGGACTGCAGAGCACCGGTGAGAGAAAGGATCGCGCCCATCATAAGCACCCCGCCGACATACAGGACGATCCCCTTCGCCGCTCCGTCCAGTCCCTTGAGCAGATAAAACGAAAGCGTTCCCAGGATCATGACGATCAGCAGCGGAAAATAAAAGGATTTCCTGCCGAATCTGTCAAACAGAATGCCGCAGACCGCCGTCAGGACCGCCGCCCCGAGGATGATTACCGCCACGGGGATAACAAACGCATCACCGTACCCCAGTGTCTTGATGACGAAATTCATCAGATAGGAAAAGAAGGTCTGCTGGGAGATGCTTATGATGCAGAATGCGGCAAGGCAAACGTACATCATCCGGTTTTCCCGGATCACCTGTCTGCGGAAGCCGTAAAACGTGTCTCTGTACGACTCCTCCGTTCCCCTGCGCGCAGGATCCTTCGCGTCCTTAACGGCAAACAGCGCAATAACGCCTGCTGCGGTCGGAATGCATCCGAGGATGATGAAGAAGAGACTGTTGCTCTCATTTTCGGAGCTGTAGAAAGAGCCAAGCCCGATAAACACAACGATCACCGCGAATACAGGCAGCATGGACAATATGGCGTTCGCCTTCCCTCGGTTGGACGGATTCGTATTATCCGCCACCCAGGCGTTGAAGGCGGCGTCGTTGGAGGTAGAGCCGGCGACCGTCATGATGCAGTCGAACACGACAAGGAGCGCACCGACTGCGAAAAGCATGCCGGGTTCCGCCCGCATCGGAAGAAATGCGAAGATCATGATGGTAAATCCCCACACGATATACCCCCACGCAATGAAGGGCTTGCGCTTTCCAAGCCTGTCGCACCGTGCACCGGCGATGATGGTCGTCACCGTGGCGGTGATCGCCGAAAGGATGACCATCAGGGTGGTCACGATATAACTGAGATCCGGTCTGCCGGAATTGCCGAAAATATCCTGGCAGAAGGTCGCAAAATACATATTCTCCACGACCCATGCGATCTGTCCGATCAGGCCGAAAAACACGAGGCAGAACCAGCCTCTGGCGCCGAGTTTTGTTCGATCTTCCATTTCCTGTTTCCTCCGCTTCACAGCTTTAAAAAACAAATCGGGAAGAGCATCACTCTTCCCTTATAATATAGTCAAATAAATCCAGTTTTTCAATCCCCATGGACTTCAGTTCCGATGCACTCCGCTCCCTGTCCGCCGCGGTATTGTATTCCGGGATCAGCGGCACACGGACCAGGATGCGGCCCGCACCGACGGTTTTGACCAGATAGCGCAGATTCGCTTTCATCCGCTCCGCATCTCCACCGGTATACGCGCTGTAGATTCCTCCGTCCATATCCTTGCAGTCCACTATGAATACGCTGATACACCGGGATGCAGTTTCAACCGAGGCAGCCGGAACCGCAAGGCTCGTCTCCGCATATATGTTCCATTCCGGAGGGCAGATCCTGCGGAACTGTGCAATGAAATCCGCATGCAGCAGAGACTCGCCGCCTCCGAAGGTGACGCCTCCGCCCGTAGCACGGAAATACAGATCATCGATCTTTACTCTATTGAGCAGTTCTGCGGCAGACACGTTCTCTGCAGGAGCCCCGCTCAGCAGTTTCCGGTTGATGCACCATCTGCAATGAAGCGGGCATCCCGCTCCGGCCACAAGCGTAGTCACGCCGGTGCCGTCCGTTCCCATGCGCAGGCGGGAGATGCTCAGGAGCGGAAACAGCGCCTCCCGTGATGCTTCAGTCGCCATATGCGATCATCCCGCTGAGTTCGGTTTCATAGCTGCTCTCCGTTTCCTCTTCGATCACGGGTGCTTCGTCTGCGTCGGGATCGCCGTCTTCAAACGGAGCAATTTCTCCCATCAGCTCTCCAGCCCATTCCACTTCACCGGTCTCCACCTCGATATGCGGATCCGCTGTTTTCCCGGGATCCGTATACGGAACCAGGCCTGTAGTCGTTATAACGTCTGTTCCGTTGCCCAGCACATCCAAAGGCGAGCATCCCGATGCGGTCAGGACAATTCCCGTGCACAGAGCGGCAAGCGTCACCGTTTTCCCAAGGGCTGTTCTGCGTTCCAGCTGTCTCTCAAGATACCGAAGTTCACTTTCGCAGCGCGGGCAGGTCCCTCTGCAGTTTCCTTTATGCGTACATTCCTCGGTCACGAACGGAATGTCGTTCTCATCCGCGATCTTTCTGCGTATCTCTTTGAGTATCCGGCATTTTTCCTTCCCGAGCATATTCTTTCCCCTCCGCTTCTGATCTGTTCATCTAATAAGACGGAGCGGAGGCTGAAAAGGTTTCTCCGAAGCACGCAGAAGGATCAGAAGATCTCCCGTTCTGTCACGCACTTGTTTTTTATCTCGCCAACCAGAGTCTGGAGCGCTTCGATCACATGCGGGCGTATATCTCCTCCGACAAGCACCAGCATCATATCCTCGCCGATGTCCAGTTCGCCTTCGTTGATCCACACCCTCGCATAACGGATCCCGGGCATGGCGAGTGCATTCTTTACGGCGGCATCGGCTTTCTCCCTGTCATAGCTGAGAAACAGTTTTCTGACTTCCGGAGCATCGGCCTCTCCGGAGCGCACCTTTGCTCTGGCAGTTTTTCTCACCACACCGTTGTGGAAAAGATACATACCGCATTCATCCGATCCCGGCTGCTTTTTTGCTTCGGCAAGCCAGGAATCCATGGAAGGCGCTTTTCCCGGGTGTTTTTCCGTTCTGTTTTCCGCTGCGCAGTCCGCAGAACCTTCGGACGCCAGCATCTCCAGACCATGATCGACTGCCTTTACCACCGCCTGCAGGTTCTCCGCCGCTGCTTTTTTACTTCCAGGCAGATTGATGATGAGCGTCCTGCCGCGGATCCCCGCCGCACTTCTCGAAAGGCAGCCTCTCGGCGTGATCTGCAGACTCGCGTACCGCATCGCTTCCGGGATGCCCCTCGTCTCTCTTTCCACAACGGCAAGCGTCGCCTCGGGCGTGATATCCCTGGGGGAAAAGCCGGTCCCTCCCGTGGTAAGGACCAGATTTACCTTCCGTTCGTCCGAGCAGCGGATCAGTTCCGCCTCGATCATGTCCTTCTCGTCCGGAACGATTGCGGTATGCACGACCTTGAAGCCGTTCTCCTCCGCGATCGCACAGACGGCCGGGCCGCTGGTATCTTCTCTTTCTCCGCGGTATCCCTTATCACTGACCGTAATCACAGCGCATGACCAGCTCATATCATTCCGTCCTCTCAAAATCTCCGTGTACTCCGCCCGTCTTGGAAAGCAGGCGGACATCGCTTATCACCATATCCTTCTGGACCGCCTTGCACATATCGTACACCGTCAGTGCCGCTACGGAAACGGCAGTCAGTGCTTCCATCTCCACGCCGGTCTTTCCGTCGCAGCGAACTTCGGCGCGGATTTCCACGGAGCACCGCTCTTCATCCAGCGACAGGTCCATATCGATGCCGCCGATCAGGATCGGATGACACATGGGAATGATGTCCGGGGTGCGTTTGGCCCCCATGATCCCGGCGACCTGCGCGACGGACAGGACATCTCCCTTTTTCATTCCTCCGCTTCGGATCTTTTCAAAGGTTTCCCTGTTCACGAGAACTCTTCCCGCCGCGACAGCGGTCCGGACATTTACGGGTTTCTCACCCACATCCACCATTTTTGCTCTGCCGTCTTGTCCGAAATGTGTAAAATCGTTCATTCGATCACCTTCTCATCCGCCTATCCGGTTCATGCTTCTGCCGGCGCTGCTGCGCGCCGTATAGGACAGTTCACCGTGCCATTGCGGTTTTCCCTCGACTGCGGCGATGAACTGTTTCCGCATCCCCTCGAAGTCCATGCCCTTGATCGGATACTCATCGCATTTATGCAGGCATGGCCGGATCTTCCCGTCCGCAGTAAGCCTCAGCCGGTTGCATTCGGCACAGAAATGCGCGCTGATCGGGCTGATCAGTCCAACATTCCCCATAGCGCCCGGCAGCCGGTACAGCTTGGCAACTCCCCCGTCCGACGGTACCGGCTCAAGTTCCGGGAGCTTTTCAAGGACCGTCGAATACGGAATGAAAGCACCTTCGCCGAACAGTTCCCTGTCCATCATGGGCATCATCTCAATAAAGCGCATATCCACCGGATACCTCTGCGTCAGTCCAGCAAGCTCCGGGATCTCATCGTCGTTGAATCCGCCGATCAGCACCGCATTGATCTTTAATTTCTTAAACCCGCAGTCAAGGGCGGATCGTATCCCTCTGACCGCATCCTTCAGATCCCCGTTTCTGGTGATATAGCGGTATTTATCGGCATTCAGCGTATCCAGACTGATATTCAGCCTGTCGACACCGGCTTTTTTCAGCTCATCCCCGAGTTCCGGAAGCCGGACCCCGTTTGTCGTCAGGCAGAGCTCCTCGATTCCTTCTGTTTCAGAGATGCCTTTGCAGATCGCCACGATATTCGGCTTCACAAGCGGTTCCCCGCCCGTCACGCGTATCTTCCGTATTCCGATCGATGCAGCCGCCCTCACCGCCATGAGTGTCTCTTCCTGTGTGAGCATGGAGGAATGGTCCTTCTTGCAGACGCCTTCCTCCGGCATGCAGTAACGGCAGCGCAGATTGCACAGTTCCGTGACCGATAATCTGAGATAACGGATGTCCCGACCGAATCTGTCGACCATACTGCCTCCTGTCCTGCCCGCACCGTCCGGTCGGACATATTGTCCCCGGATTTGCCGGCATGATTATTTGATATGATTTTAACAGAGCGGAGCGTCAAAAACAAGCGTCTGATCGCTTTCCGCTTGTAAGCACCGGTTCAAGATGATATAATTATTTTTATCGACCCGAAAATATAGGAATAGAGGAGTTCTGCATCATGACAATAAGCAAATCCATCGAGAACGGAGCCGCCGTATATGCGCTCGAGGGCCGCCTCGACACCAACACTTCTCCCGAACTGGAAGAGGCTCTGAAAAACGATTTTGAAGGCCTGACTCAGCTCACCTTTGATTTCGAAAAGCTGGACTATATCTCTTCCGCCGGCCTGCGCGTTCTTCTTTCTGCGCAGAAGGCCATGAACGGCAAAGGCAGCATGACGATAAAAAACGTGAATGAGACGATCATGGAGATCTTCGAGGTAACGGGCTTTTCCGATATACTCACCATAGAATAAAGCCTGCCGTATCACAGCTATGAAAAAACTCAGAAGAAGCGTTTCTTTCAAGAGCATTTTCGGAACAGTGCTGCTGCTTCTTTTCTTTGCCGGGATCGTCAGCATCATCGGGTATAACGGATTTACAGACTCCCTTCTGGAACAGTTTGCCGATGACGCTTTCCACACGGCTGACGCCGCTGCTTTTTATGTTGACGCCGACCGGATGGAAGCCTATAAAGCCAGCGGAGGAACTACCGAAGAATACATTCAGATCTATAATACACTCGACACGATCTGCAACACCCTGGGCGTCACGTTTATTTATGTGATAGAACCGGACCTTCCCGATTACGATCACATCACCTTTATATTCTCCGGCATCAATCACAGCACGGATTATACCCACTATGATTTCCTGTACTACCGCGAAACGACCAACGACGATTACAGGACAAAATACCGGCAGTTATACGAAGGAGAGGCCGATCGGGCGGTGGTGGTACGCGACAAGGGATATATAGAGACCGGTTCCCACATCACGGCCATGATCCCTCTCAAAGGCTCCGACGGGCAGACAAAGGCTATCCTCTGCGTCCAGAGACAGATGGACATTCTGACCTCCGTACGGAGATCCTTTATCAACAAGATCGTCCTGACCATGCTTGCGCTCTCGATCCTTGTAATCGTGGGTCAGAGCATATATCTCAGAAAGGTGCTCATTGCTCCGCTGCAGAGAATAAAGGATGAAGCGGTACGGTTCGCCATAGAAAACACTGCTTCCGAAAAACGGCTCTCGGATACCATACGGGACAGGGACGAGATATGGGAGCTTGCAGAGTCCATTGATCTGATGGAAACGCAGGTCCGGGACTATGTGGAAGATCTTACCCGCGTCACCGCCGAGAACGAACGGATCGGTACCGAGCTCACGCTTGCCAACCGTATCCAGTCGGAAATGCTTCCCAACATTTTCCCCGCCTTTCCCGAAAGGAAGGAATTCGATATCTACGCCAGCATGGATCCCGCAAAGGAGGTCGGCGGAGATTTCTACGACTTCTTCCTGCTGGATGAGGATCATCTCGGTCTGGTGATGGCCGATGTATCCGGCAAAGGCGTCCCTGCCGCGCTGTTCATGATGGTATCGAAAATACTCATCCAGAACTACGCCATGCTCGGCTATTCCCCCGGGAAGGTGCTCGAAACCGTCAATGCGCTCATATCCTCCAACAACCGCGAGGATATGTTCATCACCGTGTGGCTGGGATTCCTTGATCTTAATGACGGAAAGATCATCGCCGCCAACGCCGGGCACGAGTATCCCATCCTGAAAAGGCCGGACGGTCGATTTGAACTCGTCCATGATAAGCACGGGTTCGTCATAGGCGGGATGAGCGGGATGAAATACCGCGAATATGAACTTCAGCTTGAACCGGGCGCCACCCTCTTCCTTTACACCGACGGTCTTCCGGAAGCAACGAATTCCGAGGGGGTTCTTTTCGGAACAGACCGGGTCCTGGATACGCTCAATTCTCTCTCCGATCCGGATCCGAAATCCGCGCTGGAAGTCATAGACGAAGCCGTGGATGTGTTCGTCGGGGAAGCGGAGCAGTTTGATGATCTTACCATGCTGTGCCTGCAGTATCGGGGCAAAGCCGCCGAGGACGAAGCAGATGCTTCCGCCGTCAAGGAGATGACGGTCAACGCTTCAACCGGAAGCATCGACCGGATCACACAGTTCGTAAACACCGAACTCGACGCGGCGGGATGCTCTTTCAAGGTCCGCTCGCAGATCGATGTTGCCATTGATGAGATCTTCAGCAACATCTCGCATTACGCCTATGAAAACGGCGTCGGAAAGGCCACGGTCCGATTCGAGCTGCTTGAATATCCGTCCGGTGCCGCCCTGACCTTTATCGATAAGGGCAAACCCTATGATCCCCTTGCCGCGGACGATCCGGATATCACCCTGACAGCCGAGGAAAGACAGATCGGCGGCCTTGGGATCCTTCTGGTCAAGAAGTCCATGGACGACGTGCGTTACGAATATAAAGACGGTCAAAACATCCTGCGCATTGAAAAACGGTTCTGACATTTCATCCGAACGGAGATGATGCTATTTGAATACAGTAGGGTTCATCGGCACGGGAAATATGGGCTCCGCCCTTGCGCGTGCCGCTGCAGCAAGCCATACGGCGGACAGAATACTGCTTTCCAACAGAAGTCCGGAGAAAGCACGGCGGCTGGCTGAGGAAATCGGCGCGGAAGCCGTCGACAACCGAACAGCTGCGGCAGAAGCAGACTATCTGTTCATCGGCGTAAAGCCGCAGATGCTCGAAGAGATGGTTTCCGGCATTCTGGATGTGCTTCAGGCAAGAACGGACCGCTTTGTAATCGTATCCATGGTTGCGGGAAAGGACCTTGCCTCGCTGTCCGCCCTTTTCGGGAGCATCCCGGTCATCCGGATCATGCCGAACATCCCGGTTGCTGCAGGAAGCGGCGTAGTGCTGTTTACCGCTTCGGAGAAAGTTTTTCCGGAGGAAAAGGAGTCTCTTCAAAAGCTGCTGTCCGCGTCCGGAACCGTGTCCGAGATCGAAGAAAAGCTGCTGGATGCGGCTACCGGCATAACCGGCTGCGGCCCGGCGTACGCTGCGATGTTTATGGAAGCTCTGGCTGACGGAGCCGTAGCCTGCGGTCTTCCCAGAAGGCAGGCCATTGAATATGCAGCCCTCATGTTGCAGGGTACCGCCGCTCTTCTCCTGGAGACCGGGGAGCACCCGGGCGTTCTGAAGGACAGGGTATGCTCACCGGGCGGCAGCACCATTCAGGGTGTTCGCAGTCTTGAGAAGGACGCTTTCCGCGCAGCGGTGATGAATGCCGTTATAGCCGCTTATGAAAAAGAATTCTGAATAGACAGAAAGAGACGGCGTCGGGATCACCCGATGCCGTCTCCTGTTCTATTGCTTTGAAAACGCTCAGAACTTTCCCGTTCTGCCGGAAGTGTTCCTTTCCTTTTCTGCTTTCTGCTCTTCTTCCTCCTCTTCCTCTTCCGCAGTCAGGGACCTCTCGAGGTTTTTCAGCGGCAGCTTTTCCAGTTCGTCTTCCGGTTTTTTTCTCAGTTTATCCAGTATTCCCATTCCATTTCCTCCTCTTGATCTTTTCCGGGTTTTTAAGCTTTCTTTAAACTTGATCCGGTATTCTTAATAAGCAGGAAGTATTTTACTTTTTGATTCTATCAGACAGACACAGGAAATACAAGCTGAAGCCCCCGGAATCAAAAAATTAAGATTTTTTTAATTCCGAGGCGTCCCGATTCAAAAATGCTTCGTATTAATTGACAGAGAACGGGAACCGATTTATAATCGTCGGTGAGCACGGACTCAATAATCTGTATATTTCTTCGTCCGGCCCGGTTCCCCGAGGCAGGTCAGAAGAGAAAAATGAAAAGGAGATTTTAAAATGAGCGACGAAATCAAAAAAGTAGCAGATGCTGATCTTGACGCAGTATCCGGCGGTATGACCGCTTCCCTGAGAGCTGCCTATGCCTGCATCGCAGGAACCTATGGCAACGGCCAGACCCGTATCAACAATCTTCTCGCACTCGGACTCGATCCCATCGTTGTCCAGGGTCTCGTGAACAGCATCCTCGCCGGCCACGTGAAGGTTGCCAACGATGTTATCGCGGGCAAGTACGGCAACGGCCAGGCCCGTATCAATGCTCTTGCCATGGCGGGCTACAATCCCCAGGAGATCCAGAACCTCGTCAACCACATGCTCCTCACCTGATAGGGGCGGACACCACAGTTGATTCTGAACCATCTGCACCCGCAAGGATGCGGATGGTTCAATCTTAAATCATCCTTTATGAATCCATTGTCGAAAGAGATTCGCGGCGCGGATGTGATCCGCAGTCTTGCGGAGATCTATCCGCAGCTTTATCTTACTCCCGGTCCGGATAGCGCTGAGACCTACAAGAAAATTGTTGAAAGCGGAGCTATGTCTCCGAGCACTTCCCTTTCGCATTTTCGGTGCACCGGGGAAGACAGTCTAATAGAGGAAGTCACTCCCGCGGGACCGGTCCCTGTGATCACGCTGCACGACCGTGCGGATTTTGAACTGTTCCTTCAGATCATGGCCCACCGCTGCATTCCGAAAGACATCCCTCTTACGCAAGGTGCCGCGATTCTGGACGGCGTGATCAACTGGGAAAAGATCCGGACTCATAAAACCGAATTTTTTCTGAAGAACGGCACGGATGCGGACTGGGATGCGGAGTTCGACCGGTTTACTTCCGACAGGAAGAATTTCAAGGATGCCCTTGTGATCCTTTCCTATGGACCGTACAGCGCAGTCAGCGCTGAAAAAACGGGTTTTTCCGATGAGGAATGGCTGCGGCTCTCCCACATTATACGAAAGACCCATGAGTGCACCCATTTTATCTGCCGAAGGCTTTTCCCCGACAAGAAAGAACCCGTCTGGGACGAGCTGGTGGCAGATGCAGCCGGTATTTTTGCCGCATTCGGCAGATTCGATTCCGGATTTGAGGAGCTTTTCCTCGGCATCCGCGGCGAAGAGTATTCCGGCGGCAGACTTGAAAACTACATTGACGGAGATGAAAACAGGCAGGACAGGCTCAACAGTTTAGCCGGAAAGATCCACCGGACTCTGGCGCATCTTTCCGATATTGCTGAAACCTGTGATCCGTCTGATCCTTATGGATTTGCGCTCCGTCTCGAGGAGGAGATCGGATGCTGGAAAACAGTCTGAAGACACTATTTGACTTCCAGCGTTTCGAGCGAAGTTCTGCTCTGCAGAGCGTCATCAATGAAACACTGGATCGATATTCCGGTAAAGTCATCCCTCTGGCCGACGACGGGATTGCAATGGCAGCCGGCGGCGTCGGACCGGAAGACAAAAAGAGTCAGGTAAAGCCCGATGATAGATTCGGAATACTTTGACTCGATATACAGAGAATATCACGACAAGGTCTATGGTTATATCATAGGCCATGTCGGCGTTTCCGAGGATGCAGAGGATCTGTGCAGCGAGGTCTTTCGCAAGGCCATGGAGCACTATGATCCGGATCGGGGCCCCGGAATCTCGTCCTACCTTTATACGACCACACGAAACACCGTTATAGACTTCTACCGTACCCACCGGGTGAGTTCAGAACTCACGGAGGACATTCCGGCCGAGGGCAGTCTCGAGGATCAGATGATCAATGCCGACACGCTCGACCGCCTTGCCGACGCTCTGAAACAGATCCCCGAGCGGGACAGAGACATCATCGTTCTGCATTATTATGAAGGAAACACGCTGATGGAGATATCCGAGATGATGTCTCTGCCCTACAGCGTGATAAAACGAGCGCACAGGTCCGCTCTCAAAAAGCTGCAGGACATCCTGGGAGCCGCCTGAAGCGTTTCCGATCGGAGGGATCTTCATGGATAAACAGATCTACGAGAACTACGTAACGATTCTGCGCCACGAACTTATCCCCGCACTCGGCTGCACCGAGCCCATCGCCATTGCCCTCTGCGCCGCCAAAGCCAGAGAAGTGCTCGGCAGGACGCCCGATTCGGTCGAGGTCCGCTGCAGCGGCAACATCATCAAGAACGTGAAGGGCGTCACCGTCCCGAATTCCGGCGGAATGAAAGGGATCGAAGCCGCCGCCGTGCTGGGCATTATCGGCGGAAACGCCGAAGGCCAGCTGGAGGTCCTTAAGTGTGTGACCGATGAGGACAGAGCCGCTGCTGCCGAGTTTCTAAAGAGCAAACCGGTGCTCACCAGTCTTGAAGACGGCGAGGAGAATCTTTTCATCCGCTGCTCTCTGAAGGCCGGCTCTGAGTCGGCAGAGGTAGAGCTGAAGACGAACCACGACCACATATCCAGGATCGTCAAAAACGGAGAGCTACTCTTTGAACAGCCGGATCTTGTGGTCGAGTCATACGGAGACAAGAGCCTCATCGATCTTTGCGGCATATTCGAGTTTGCCAGCACCTGCGACCTTAACGACATCCGCGACGTGCTGGAACGCCAGATCGAGTGCAATTCTGCTCTGGCGGAAGAAGGTCTCCGGGGCGACTGGGGTGTGAACGCCGGAAGCATCTATATGCAGGCAGGCGACTCCATCCGGATCGAGGCCGCTGCGAGGGCCGCAGCGGGTTCCGACGCCAGGATGAGCGGCTGCTCCCTTCCGGCCGTCATCAACTCCGGGAGCGGCAACCAGGGCATCACCATCACCCTTCCGATCGTGGTATACGAAAAGCGGAACAGCCCCGATCACGACAAAGTGCTCAGAGCGCTGGCTCTGGCAAACCTCATTTCCATCCATCAGAAAAAGTTCATCGGCAATCTCTCCTGCTACTGCGGAGCGACCAGCGCCGCCACCGCCTCCGTCTGCGGGATCGCGTATCTGGAGGGAGCAAGCCGCAGGGCGATCGGCGGCATCATTGAAAACTCCATCTGCACGCTCGGAGGAATGGTATGCGACGGAGCAAAGCCCTCCTGCGCCACCAAGATCCGCGCCGCGGTGGACAATGCTTTCTTTGCATACGATCTTGTGAAGAACAACGAGTTTTTCCTTCCCGGCGAAGGCCTTATGGGCAGCAACGCCGAGCAGACCATCCGCAACATCGGCCGGATGGGCAGAGTGGGAATGGCGTCGACGGATGTGGAAGTGCTGCACATCATGATCGGAAAATAAAACCTGAAAAAGCACAGACCCGCTTCGGAAGAAGCGGGTCTGTTTTATTCGTATCCGGATCGTTACGGAGCTCCGAAGAGCGAAATGAACTCTTCTTCCGAAATAAGCGGCACTCCGAGCTCCGCGGCCTTCCGGTTCTTGGACGAGGCTGAGGCCGGATCGTTGTTCACGAGGTAGTCCGTCTTCTGAGAGACGCTTCCCGTCACCTTTCCTCCCTGGGACTCCACATATGCTTTAAAGGCATCGCGGTTTTTAAAGAAGGAAACATCCCCCGTGATCACGAAGACTTTTCCCGCGCAGCTGCCCCCGGAAGACACTTTCGGCTTTACATCCTCCACATTGAGCTCACGGAGCAGTTTTTCGAAGACGGCACGGTTCGAAGAGTCGCCGTACCACTCCACGACGGCACGCGACCGCTCTCCGCCGATCCCGTCAACATCTTCAAATCCCGACCCGTCTTCCAGTCTGGCAAGAAAACCCTCCCATCCGCAGGCTGCGATTATGCGTTTTGCCGCGTCCGCACCAATGAGCGGGATGCACAGGGCAACGATGAGCTTTGCCGGATGGACGGAACGGCTCTTTTCGATCGCTTTCATCAGGTTTTCGGCCGATTTTTTCCCGTAGCCGTCCATCGTCTCGATCCGGTCTGTATGCTCCGACAACCTGTAGATATCCGCAAAATTCGCGATAAAGTGCTCGTTGACAAAATCCCGCAGCGTCTCGATGGACAGTCCGTCTATATCCATCCCCTCCCTGCCGACAAAGCGGGCGAATTTCTTCAGCCCCTTTGCAGGACACGCCGGATTCAGGCATTTGAGGGTCTTCGTGCCGCTCCTGCTTTCCGATACGGCGGTGTCCGCTCCGCAGACCGGGCACTTATCCGGGACGGTGAACGAACCTTCCTTGCTGATTACGGCAACACATTTGGGGATAATTTTGTTGGCCTTGATGATCTGGAGCCGTGTCTTCCCGTTCTCTCCTATGCCGAGGCGTTCCATCTCGCTGATATTGCACAGAGATGCCCTGGAAACCGTCGTTCCTTCCAGTTTAACCGGTTCAAAGACCGCAACCGGCGTGATCGTTGATGCGGCGCAGGACCATTCGACATGGTCAAGCAGGGAAACAGCGGAACTGTCCTGCCATTTGAAGGCATAGCCGGCTCTGGTTGCATGGTGGCCGGTGATGCTGCCGGTGGCGGCATAATCCGTATCATCGTAGGTGATCACGAGCCCGTCCACCGGGATGTCCATCTTCCCGCTCTCCACCTTTTCCGTCCATCTTGCAACGGCGTCCGGGAGTCCGGCGGCATCGGTGCGTTCTCTTTCCACAGTAACGAATCCCATGCTGTCAAGCAGATCCATACGCTCGCCCCAGGAAACAAGCTCCTCATCCATGTATACAAGCGTAAAGGCGTTGAAGCAGAGCTTTCTCTCCGCAACCTTGTCCAGATTCTTTGCATCAAGGGCAAGCGTTCCGGATGCGAGATTACGCGGATTGGCGAATTTTTCATCCTCATCTTCCATGGAGTCGTTGATGGCCTCAAAATCCGTGTAGGATATGGTCGCCTCTCCCCGGACCACCAGATGCCCCTTATAGTCAAGTTTCTTCGGGAACCCGCGGATCACGTCCTTCATATAGGTGATATTCGTGCCTACCGTTCCGTTTCCCCGGGTAAGGATCCTGGTAAGGCTGCCGTTATCGTATGTGAGGACAAGGGTAAGCCCGTCCAGCTTCCAGCTGAGCCATACCGGCAGGTCCCCCGCCCATTTCTGAAGATCCTCGAGCTTCTTGGTCTTTGCCAGCGACAGTGCGGGATACTCATGCGGCTCCTTCTGACCGCCGCTCTGCTCTTCGGAGTCGCTCACCCGACGGGTGGGACTGTCGGGAAGAATAAAGCCGGTGATCTCCTCAAGGCGCTGCAGTTCGTCAAACTTCGCGTCCCACTCATAATTGCTCATGATCTCCTCGCGGCCGCCGTAATAGGCATCGGAGGCGGCGTTCAGTTCGTCCACGAGCCTTCGGATCATTTCTCTCTCGTCCATAGGACCCCCTCTATCATGCTTCTATAAAGCATATTGAAACCATTTTGTATATTTTATACAATTATATCCTCAGAACGCATGAATAACAAGTCAAAAATAGGCCTCAGCGGCAGGCGCAAGGGCACATATTGTGCCCAAATCTTGACAAAAAACCAAATATGGTGTAAATTGACTAAAGATAGATGGATTATTTTGTTCAAAATGTTCATTTATATATATGGAGGTCTATAACAAATGGCTATACTTCCCCAAGTAAAGTGCCGCCGCTGCGGTGAGAGCTTCTCGGCTCTGCGCAGCCGCTGCCCGAATTGCGGGACACGAAGGGTCAGCCAGAGCACCAGAACGCCGGCCGCCACGCCGAGCACGGTACAGGGTACCGAGGCAAACGCAAGAGCCGCCGCCAATTCCAGATGGCAGCTTCTTTTCGGTCTTGTTCTTGTTGTGGCTGTGATCCTTTCAGTTGTTGTCATGGTGTCCACAGGGCTCACGAATCAGGATATCGAGGCGAACCCGAGGACTTCTCTTACAATGCCCGTGGCTTCGGAGAGCTCAGAACTCGTCGAGACTGCGCCCACTCCCCCTCCCACGCCGACTCCCTCGGTGGAAAACGTCAAGGTGTATTTCTATACGAATGACCTGACCGATTCAGATTTTACCATGCGGCTGTCGCAGGGCGAAGACGGTGACATTACTCTCCGTGCTCAGGCCTACCCGCTCACCGTTGAAAATCCGACCTACAAATGGACGGTGGATCAGGACGGGATCATTGAGATAACGCCCAACGCGGATGGTTCGGAATGCAAGATTCATCAGATAGGCGTTCTGCAGACCGGTGTTGTCATTACGGTTGAGTGTTACGGCATCTCCTGCACCGTACGGTGCCACGCGTTTGAATAAAAACGAACAGAACAGGAAGAGGCTCCCTCAGGGGGAGCCTCTTTTTTGGTTTTTCTTCCATGCAGGCGGTTGTATATCTGTCCTTTCCGAATGCAATCAGGAATATGCAAAACAGGCGCTGTCCATTCAGACAGCGCCTGTTTCAGTTCTCTTAAAGGATCAGCCTAATGAAGCTTCTACTATCGCTTTACTCCATGTCTGGAAAGAAGTAGGCTTGTAATTCTTCAGAGCAGGAATATAGAAATCGTAATAGTCGTTCGTATAGGCGGGGATGATCGGAGCCTGGCTCATCAGATAGTTCTGGAACCGCGCCCACTTTACACAGTATCCGACCGGATCGCCGGGCTGTGTTCTGCGCATCTGCACTGCATAATCAAACAGCGTCTTATCTTTGATCGCCGTACGGTTATAGATCGTCTGGTGGGCCGGATCAAGGGCGAAGTTCTCCGAAGGATCATAGATCGTGTTGAAGTTCGTCGCCATGAAGATCATATCGCAGTCTCTTTCATCCTGACGGTAGTACTGACGATAAAGATCTGCTGCCTCAACTGCTTTCAGGGTCAGCTTGACGCCGATCTTGTCAAGGTTTTCGACAAGGGTGTCCGGGAAGACGTCTGCCACATGGCTTCCGGCAGGATAAGCAAGAACGAGCTCAAGCTTTACGGTATTCTTTCCAACCTTCTTGAAGCGGATGCCGTCATCTCCGAGTTTCCATCCGTTCTTCTCAAGCAGTTTTTCCGCTTTCCCGGTGTCCAATTCATAGTGGGTGATGGAATTCAGGCTGAGGCCCTTGAGCTGGGCTGTTTCCGCAGCGGTCATGCCGAGTGGCGGATTCATGCTGCCATTGATCAGCATAACCATCCACTGGCCCTTGCCGTAGAATCCGTTAGGAACCTCGCCGTAATCACCCGCGATCTCTTTGGCAAAAGCTTTTGAATCAAAGCAGTAGGCGATCGCCTGGCGAACTGCCTTTGCCTCCACCGTAGGCTTCTCGCAGCAGAAGCTGATGAAAGCCAGCCCGCTGCGGGGATAAGCAGCCGATGTCAGTCCGGATTCCTTTTTCAGTTCGTCGATCGTGTCCTTGGCGGTAACACGGTTCATAAGATCGACGCTGCCGTTCTTCATTTCTTCCGCGACCTTATCCGAGGGGATATAGCGGAATACGATCTTTTCGATAGCCGGCTTCTTTCCCTTGAGGTCTCCCTTGAAGTTCCCGTTGAGCTCAAAGGTGGCCTTGTTCGCCTGTGCATCATAGTCCGTCAGGATATAGGGCCCGCTCACCACCTTCGGATGTGTGGCGTAGCCGCTTGCCGGATCCAGCAGGTTCTTCTCCAGAACCGCTTTTGAGAGCTCTCCGCCCTCGAGATAGATTCCTTTATTGCCGCTCTTTACCGAGCAGCCGGGAGCGATCTCCCCGATGGGATAGGGCTTGATGCTGAGAAGGCCGAGGTTAAAGAAGTGCGGCCGGAATTCTCTGTTGATCGTGATCTTCAGCGTGTAATCGTCCGGTACAGTCACTCCGGAGATGCGGTTGGTTTTGCCGTTGCTGTAGCCATCCACACCCTGGATATGTCCGTACGCTCCCGTGCTTCCTCCAAGCTCCGCAACTGCCGGAGCGGAAGTGAGCAATACGGTAAACGCGTAATCCCACGCCGTAACGGCGCTTCCGTCAGACCACTTCAGGTCGTTCCGGAGCGTGATGGTATAGGTGCCGGCTGTTTCAGTGTAGTTTTTCACTACTGTGGGATTTATGATGAACGTGGAATGCGCACTGTCCCATCCGGTCAGTTCATAGCCGTGGATCAGTTCACGCACATCCATATCTGCTGAATTCAGACCGAACGCATCGGTAGCAAAAGCGCCTGTCATCGGCGTAGTGCTTCCTACGACGAGTTCGCTTTGGCTGTCTGCATAGCTGACAGACGTCAGAGCCGGTGCGAACAGCATTACCGCACAGAGCAGAATAGCAATGAGTTTTTTCAAGATACTTACCTCCCTAAAAGTGGGTTACTGTGCTTTGTTCTCTGCCTGCCTTCCTGCCGGAAGGCAGGCATTTTTACAATTACTCTATGCAGTCGCCGCACAGGGCTGAAGATGCGCCTACAGTAAGCGGAATCTTGCCTTCGATGATTCTAAGCGTAGCCTTCACATACACGATCTCGTAGTTGTCTGCGGCGTCTCCAAGCTCTGCATCCTTCGGCACGATCTCATCCTTATACGTGCCTATTGCGGTCTTCTTACCGGTCAGCGTGATACTCGTCAGTTCATCGCTGCCCTGCAGACCCGTAACCGTTACGTACTTTTCTATATCTTCCTGCGTTGTGTAGGTCCCTGCAGGCCCCTGCTCAGCGCCGTTGAAGGTATAGGTCTGAGGCTTGGCTGCGATCGTGAGCTTTGCCTTGTTGATCGTCAGCTTACCGGCCACATACTCTACATCGTAGTTGTCTGTGAGGAGGGTATTATCCGTCACATGGTTATACTTGACAGCTGCATCGGAAGCTGTTATCCGATCGGGATACTCTCCTGCGTTGGTTTCCGCGCCGTCCAGAACAATACTTACGATCTTATCTCCGCCTACCAGACCCGAAACAATGACCTTTGCTGCAATTACACTCGGATCATCGTAAACCGGATCTCCCTCTCCCTGAGGCTTCCCGTTATAGGTGTAGGTCTGATCAATGACCGTGATCGTCAGAGACGCCTTTGTGATCTCGAGTTCGCCGTCCGTCACCTTAAAGGTAACCTCGAAGTTATTGTTCTTGTTGCCGAACTGATCTTCCGTCAGCCCCATCGGGTAGGTGCCGACATCGATGCCCTTCGCAACAGCTTCACCCTTGAACGCGATATCTGTTTCCTTATACAGAGGATTACTGATCGAAACATCATAGCCTGTGACCTTCTGCGCGCTGCCGCTGTAGACCTTGCTGTCGGAGTGGCCAGTGATTTCAACCGTCACCGCAAGTTTCGTAATCGTCAGCTTGCCCTTGACAATGGTCACTTCATAGTTGTCGGTCAGAAGCGTCTTATCCGTCGTGTGGTTATATACCACCTGGCAGTTCGTCAGGTCGATCTTATTCTCGTACACGCCCGCGTTCGTCTCGCTGCCGTTCAGGGTAATCTTTACAAAGTGGTCTCCGCCGACGAATGTATCCACTTCGATCTTTGAATCAAAGCCTGTGGTGTAGTTCGCATTGACTTCGCCCTTCACCGTGCCGTCATACTCGTATTCCTGATCCTTTACCGTGATCGTCAGAGGCGCCTTCTTGATCGTCAGACTGACGTCTTGCTTGATCACAAACGTCACGTCATAGTTGTCGTTCGTGTTGGCGAAGTAATCCACGAGCAGGGTCATGGTGTAGGTGCCCGCATCGGTGCCCTTTGTCGCCGGCTTCTTGCTCAGCTGGATGTCATCTTTCGTGTAG
>JAEEGL016111627.1_pt1 | contig 19931 bp, 11 predicted proteins | sample 9134231 | NCBI WGS metagenome assembly JAEEGL01 (sample SAMN16246548, study PRJNA631951) | gut metagenome | biome: gut microbiome; feature: rumen; material: fiber-attached | host: Bos | place: Iran: Karaj | collected 2018-10 | reverse complement strand
GCCCTCTTCCATCTGACGCTGCATGCGCTGAGCCTGCTTCATCAGATTCGCCATATTTCCGGGCATTCCGCCGCCGGGAAATCCTCCGTGTTTTGCCATTTAAAATTCCTCCGTATCTTCTTCTGTATCTATCGGTACATTCACGGTACCGGGTTTTACCATATTTCTGAGATCATACAATCCGGATTCGAAGATTTCTTCGCTCTCGGTTTCTTTGATGGAAAAATCAACCGATGCTCCGGCATGATTCTCGAATATCTCATTAAGATCGTTACGCTGGGCTTCGTTGTTCATGATCCTTGCGGACATATCTCCCGCAGGAAAAAAAAGAACCAGCTTTCCGTCATCTCCCAAAACAGGCTTGCAGATCTTCATTCCGGGCATATCGTTGGAGCACTCGGTGATTATCTTGGGCCAGTTTTCTATGAGCTTTCTCACATCATCGGGAAGAGCCTTGGGAGCTTCCGGCATCTTTATATCTTCTCGTATCACCGTGGTCTCTCCGGAAGCTGAGCCCTGAGAAGGTCTGAAGGCGAAATTTCCGTCTTCTATCCTCTTTTCAAGAGCCAGAACTCTGTCTGTAAGAGACTCGGGATCTTTAATCGCCATTCTGGGTTCGCAGCATCTGATAAATGCGATCTCCACATACACTCTCTTTTGCGAAGCGTATCTGATCTGAGAAGTCAGTTCCGAGAAGATCCTGATATATCTGATGACTGAATCGAGTTCACTCATTCCCGCATCTTCGCGAAGCCTTACCATATTCTCGGAAGATATGTCTATCATCCTGGCGGTATCGGGTGATGCGACAACCAGCATGATATTTCTCAGGTACCATACAAAGTCCGTTACAAACTGGGTAAGTTCTTTGCCCTGCATGGTCATCTCATCTATTATGCTGACGCACTGCAAAGTGTCGCGGTTAAGGATTCCTCTGTAAAGTCTGCTGAATACCTCGGTATCAACCGCGCCCAGTACTTCAAGGGTCTTGTCATAGGAAAGCGGGCCGTCGGACTGGAATGCTATTGCCTGATCCAGAAGTGACAATGCATCTCTCATGGAACCGTCGGCTTTCCTGGCGATGTATCTGAGAGCTTTATCATCGGCCTCTCTGCCTTCCGCCTGAAGGAGTTCCTTCATCCTGCCCACTATTGTATCGATCTTGATACGTTTAAAATCGTATCTCTGACATCTGGAAAGAATGGTTGCGGGAAGCTTATGAACTTCCGTTGTGGCCAGAATGAATATTGCCCATTCGGGAGGTTCCTCAAGTGTCTTAAGGAGTGCGTTGAAAGCAGACTCCGAAAGCATGTGAACCTCGTCAATGATATAAACTTTGTATTTACCGAGAGTAGGACGATATGTAATACCCTCGATGATATTTCTGACGCCGTCGACACCCGTATTGGATGCCGCATCGATCTCATAGACATTCAGGGACGAACCGTCGGCTATGGATCTGCAAGAATCGCATTCACCGCAGGGGCCGTCATCCGTAGGATGCTCGCAGTTCACAGCTCTGGCAAGGATCTTGGCTATTGAGGTTTTACCGGTTCCTCTGGTTCCGGTAAACAGGTACGCATGACCGATCCTGGAATTCTTCAGCTGATTGCGCAGCGTCGTTACTATATGATCCTGACCTCTTACCTCTGAAAGGTTGGTCGGACGAAATTTACGATAAAGAGCTGTATAGGACATTTATCAATCTCCGAATGATATTCCCGTGAGCTTAGCTTCTTTGATGATGCTTGCATCGGGATCGAGATATTTAAGCTTTCCGGCTACCTTATCGAGAGGAACCTTGACAATCTCACGATTTCTGTAGCCTACCATGAATCCGTATTCATTGTTGAGGATAAGCTCGCCTGCCTCGGCTCCGAGTCTGGTCGCAAATACTCTGTCGTAAGGGCAGGGGCTTCCGCCTCTCTGGGTATGTCCGGGAACCGTTACTCTGACTTCGCGTCCGGTCTTCTCGCCGATCTGAGCGGCTATCTCATAGGAAACCGAAGGATACTTGGATTTCTCGGCCAGCTTCTTTCTGTCCTTCTTGGACATGGCCGCCACTTCCTTGGATATGGCACCCTCTGCAACCGCAATGATGGTAAATTTACTGCCGCCTTTTTCTCTTTCTTCGATCTTATCCACTATCTTCTTGATGTCATAGGGAATCTCAGGGATCAGGATGATGTCTGCGCCTCCGGCCATTCCTGCATTGAGGGTAAGCCATCCGACTTTATGACCCATTACTTCGACTATGAATACTCTTCCGTGGGAAGCTGCAGTTGTGTGAATGCAATCGATTGCCTGAGTTGCGATATCAACCGCACTCTGGAACCCGAAGGTCATATCGGTTCCCCACAGATCGTTGTCTATGGTCTTGGGAAGTGTAACAATATTGAGTCCCTCTTCGCTGAGAAGGTTTGCAGTTTTATGAGATCCGTTTCCGCCGAGAACAACAAGACAGTCAAGCTTAAGCTTATAATAGTTCTGCTTCATTGCTTCGACCTTATCAAGTCCGTTCTCATCCGGTTCGGTTATGGTCTTAAAAGGAGTTCTGGAGGAACCGAGGATGGTTCCGCCCTTGGTAAGGATTCCCGAGAAGTCCTTGCCCGTGAGCATGCGGAAATTACCGTAGATAAGTCCTCTGTATCCGTCTATAAAGCCGTAGATCTCTACTTCCTGGCCACTGTGTGCTATGGTCTTGACCACACCTCTCATTGCCGCGTTAAGAGCCTGACAGTCACCGCCGCTTGTAAGCATTCCGATTCTCTTCATATCCGGCCTCCTATTCAATCTCCGTCACTGTTTATCCTGCACAAAAAACCAACTTAAATAATACCACAAAAGCCCCTTTCTCTCAATGAAAAAAGGAAGACGCTCCCGCCTTCCTTTTCAGCATTTTATGCGTTTTTCAGTGCCAATAGGGCTGTTGATCCTTGTGGGTATATCCTTTGAGTTTAAGGCCGTATTCTTCCACCTTTGCCTCGTAAACCGGCTTTTCTTTGGGTTTTAACCCATTCCCGGAAACAGCCTCCGAAAATGCCTCCTGAAGCTCCTTGTAATTCATCTGAGCCGCATCCTTGTAGTTATTGGACATATTCATATCGATGCGTGACATGATCATATCCAGATTCGAAGCTGCTTTTGATTTGAATAATCCCATATGGGTCTCCTTATTTTCTGCTGAACAGAAGTCCGAATGTTCCGGGTCCGCAGTTTATGGCTATTGCGGATGTTGCCTTCTGACAGTATACCACCTCGAAGGGGACTATCTTAAGTACCTTTTCCTTGATCTCATCGATCTCGGCCTTCTTCATTCCGACATAGGTGATGAAAAGAACCGAAGTATCGATATCCGAAGGATTGCTGAGAGTTCCGGTAATGTACTTATCCCTGGATCTGTTGCGTCCGCCCACTATGACACGTCCGACTTTCATGTACCCGTTCTTCATCTGGATAACGGGATGGAACATAAACGCGTTTGTGATCTTATATGCGGTTTCGGACAGTCTTCCGCCGCGGTACAGATACTCGGTGGTATCCATGATAAAGCCGGAATTGATCTTACTCTTTTTCTTATCAAGCTCCCTTATGACTGCCTTGATATCGGTGACACCCTCATCCACCATAGCTTTTGCGGCAAGGGTCATGATACCGGTTCCGCTGGATAAGCTTCCCGAATCAAATACGAATACATTGTAAAAAGAAACCGCCGCTTCGCAGGCCTTCGCATAACCGCGGCTTGTGTTTTGGGAAGTGGATATATGAAGTATATTCTGTGCGTAAGAAAGCTGTTCGGCGAAGAACGCTTCATAATCCGCGGTGTCCGGAGCTTCACTTCTTGCAATGACATCTTTTTTATCAAGATATTTCAAGATCACATCGCCTTCAGCCTCAACCCCGTCATAGAATACTCCCTTGGCGGTGTAGACCTTGTAAGGAACAATGGGTATCTTGAGAGACTTAAGCAGGCTCCTGGGAATATCGGAGATACTGTCCGTAGTAATGAGGATCGGTATCTTTTTCCTGGATGCTCTTACGATCTTATCGGTTTCGGAACGAAGTCCCTCATCCTCGATGGTAACAATATCCTCGGGAAGGAAATCGATGATGGTCTTCTCAAGCTCAACTGCTTCGAAGGGTTTGAGAAGGTATCCGTCAAAGCCCTCTCTTCTGTAAAGAGCCTGGTTTTCACTGCCGGCATTTGCGGTCATGGCAACTATGGGAACTTCCCTGTTAAGCCCTCCTCTTTGCTCCCTGATGGCATGGAGACATTCGATACCGTCCATATCCGGCATCATATGATCCATTAGGATCACATTGAAATGTTCTTCCGCAGTGAGTCTCAAAGCTTCCGAACCGCTTTCGACGGCGGATACCTGAACCTTGGTGTCTCTTAGAAGTTTGGTGGCAACCATCAGGTTTGCGGTGTTGTCATCAACCAGAAGAACCTTGGCGGAAGGTGCCTCAAATGTCTGATGATATTCGTGCTTACGGGCTCCTTTAAATCTTGCGGGCTCATATTTTCCCAGCGCTCTTTCGTCAGCAATTTCCTGCTCAAGTGTAAAGACAAAAGTAGAACCCTTGGTATAGATACTGTTGACGGATATATCTCCCCCAAGGAGATCCGCAAGCTGTTTTACGATGGAAAGGCCGAGGCCCGTTCCTTCGATATATCTGGTATGTTTCTGGTCTTCACGTCTGAATGCATCGAAAAGCATGGGGATGCTCTCTTTGCGGATACCGATTCCGGTATCTTCAACAGAATAGGTTACCAGAACCTTGTTGGGCTTTGTCTTATTGCAATGGATGGAAAGCGTTACGCTTCCTTCTTCCGTATACTTAACCGCATTGTTCAGGAGATTGATGAGGATCTGCTTTATTCTGACCTCATCGGATACAAGGCTGGAAGGAAGTGCGGGATCCACATCAATGGAAAATTTCAAACCTTTTTCGCTGGCACGTATCCATATCATGTTTACGATATCGGAAAACATTGCACCCACATCATAAGGCTGGATGACAATGTCCATCTTACCCGATTCGATCTTGGACATATCGAGGATGTCATTTATAAGGGACAGCAGAATCTTGGATGCCGAGCGTACATTTCTTGCATCATCCGCAACCTCGTCGGATATATCTTCCCTTAAGATCATCTCGTTCAAACCGATGATGGTGTTGATAGGAGTTCTGATCTCGTGGCTCATGCTGGAGAAGAATCTGCTCTGGGCTTTATTGAGTTCTTCAATCTCTTTGGCCTGTTCAACGGCGCGTTCGTTTTCCCACTGGAAGATCTTGGTCATGATATAGACAACGACATATACCAAAAAGCCCACCAGAAGTACCGACACCGATGAGTCGGCATACCACACGGGGCGCTCATGGGATACAAACAATTCCGGGCACCAGAATTCAAGAGTGTATTCGGCGATGGTAAGAAGAGTCAGCATTACCATCATTATCTTTCTGGGAAGACTCTTAAGAAGAAGTCCGATATACAGGAAAGAAACAACGATCCAGATATTTGAACCGCCCGTCAGACCGCCGCCGTAGAAATATGCTATAGGCAGCAGTATGAACACTATGCTCATTGCAACAAACAAAGCGCCTATATCCGTTTTCTTTTTGCGGACAGAGATTTTTATCACAAAGGGCGTGAGCAGGGATGCGACAAATAACGACAATATCTCCTGTATGCTCTCACCGATCAGGAAATCGCATATAAGAGCCAGAATAACTGCAATCTCTGCCAGCCAGGTCAGAATGATGAACAGTCTCTCCTGAAAGCTTCTGCCGGGGCTTATTACTTCGTCATATAATTTCTTGGCACGTTTTTTCATTTTTCGCCCTCCGGTGCAAACTCCATGATCTCGTCGTCATCATCGGGTGAATTATCTGTGGCATCACCGCCACGTCCCGCAGCAGGGTCGCTTCCCTCTGCTCCCAGGCAGGAATTGATCTTACGCATAAGCGTCTCGTAACTCTCCATGAAAGAAGCATGCTTTTCTTCGATTCTTTCGTCGTCACTCGCCTTGGCTGCCTCCTCAAGATATTTGGCAAGTCCCGAAAGGTCGGCTGCGCCTATCATCTTGGAAGTACTCTTTACCGCATGAACTCTTATGGAATAATCATTCCAGTTTGCGGTATCGTGATACTTTTTAAGTTCGGCGATCTTCTTGGATACATTCTTGGCATATTCCAGAAGAAGAGTTTTATAAAACTCCACATCTCCCCTGCAATATTTAAGTCCGTCCTCAGGCTCAACGCCTGCTTCCCTAAGCTGCATAAGTTCTCCGGGAAGTGAGACGGATGAAGCGGGTGATGAAGCAGCAGACAGACTCATGATGCCCTTTTCCTTTTTAACCACAGCCTGTTTTAAGGAATCTTTCTTGCCGGGCAGTTCGACTTTCTCAAATACAATGGCAGACTTGGGAAGCACTCTTCTGAGCACTCTCTCAAGTTCACTTATTTCAATGGGCTTGGGAATAAATCCGTCAAAACCTTCCGACAGGAACATTTCCTTAGCCGAGCTTATAGCGTTTGCGGTAAGCGCAACTATGCATATTTCTTTTCTGAATCTGGATGCGTTGAACCTTATTCTCTTCATGGCTTCGACGCCGTCCATCTCCGGCATCATGTGATCCATGAAAACAAGCGCATAATCTTCCGAACTGCACATCTCGATAGCTTCGGGGCCGTTGGATGCAGTTGAAACTTCCATGCCGTATGTTTCGAAGATTCCTCTGGCAACGAGAAGGTTCATGGGCTCATCATCAACTACAAGAACCTTCAATCCGGGACAGGTCATTCTCTCTTCGCAGCTTTCTTCATTTCCGTCAAATGTATGGTTCAGGAAATTGACGACCTGAGCTCCGTAGAAAGGCTTTGGAAGAAGCTGAACTCCTCTTCCAACCGCTCCGTTAAATCCTCTGTCGGCAACAACCGCTACATTCATCTCGGATGCGATCTTATCGATGTACTCTCGGTTCTCCAGGTATTCACCGGTTCCGACGAACAGATGACTTACCTTCTCGCTGCGGATTATCTTCTCCAGTTCTTCTCTGGACTGGACTCTCTTAAAGCTTATTCCGAGGCCGCCGGCAAGATGATTTACCATCTCCATATGGAAGTCTCTTACGCTTTGATGACCGGTAGTCATAAAGCCCAGGAAACCTACAACAACACAATTTTCCCTGTCTTTGACCGCAAGGCACGGAGTATCATTTTCCACACCCTGAGGAATACTTACGCGAACGGTAGTACCTTCTCCGGGATCGCTTTCGATGGCAAGCACACCGTCCATGGCTCTTGTAAATCCGCTGATGATGGGTATTCCGAGGCCGAGACCGCCGGCAGTTCTGGTCTTACCCGCATCGGACTGATAGAACTTCTCATATGCATGCTCTATCTCGATCTCCGTCATTCCGATACCGGTATCTTTGACCTCCAGAACAAGGTTGATACCGTAATCTCTCTTAACGTGATAAATGTGTACGTATACTCCGCCCTCTTTGGTAAACTTGTATCCGTTTCCGATCAGATGCCAGAGTATCTTCTTGATCTTGCTTCCGTCACCCACAAGTTCCGATGGAATGTGGGTATCCATGTCCACGATAAGATCCAGTCCGTAATTCTCCGTAAAAGAAAGCTGGACCAGCAGATCGTTGACAAGAGAATCTATCATATATGTTTCTCTCGTTACCGCAAGCTTGCCCATGTCGATCTCGGTAAAGTCAAGAATGTCACTGATCTGCTCGCTTACTCTGTGACCTGCCTCGGATATCGCACGAATGTTGGCCTGAGCTCCGTCGGGAAGTTCATCCTTCTCAATAACGGCAGTCAGTCCTATTACCGCATTGACGGGAGTTCTGATCTCATGAGAGACGTTTGCAAGGAAATTATCAAGTCTTTCCGTAGCGCCCTTCAATTCCTCAATTTCTTTACTCGTGCGTTTGGTAACACCTGTCCAGTTGTCGATAATCATCCTGCCGATCCATCCGGCCATGGTAACGACAAGGATATGAAGACCCGCTCTCGTAATCGAAAGCGCGTCAAATTTTTCTCCTTCCGTTAACAGCACGAGAATATCGTAAGCGAATGTTACATAGAAAGTGGCCTGACAGACCCATATGAGCTGTCTTACACAGGTGATGGTATAGATCATTATGACCACGACCATGATAAGCGCAGCATCGAAAGTACTTGTAAGATGTGTACCGTAGAAAAAGTACACGATCATCATCATCGCGGCATATATCCACAGTCTTGCAACCGGTGCAAGAAGCTGCTGTATATGCATGATCCATGCGCCGATCAGTCCCGCAACAACAAGGACAAGTGCCCATCTTTCCCATCCAAGCAGTATGGATTCGCCGATAAGTATCACGGCAAAGACGGTAAAACACAAAAGCAGCGTCATGTGTGAGGATTTGAAAACCTCATTTTCTTCATTCCCCCGACTCATAAGAATCCCCTTATAAAAAACCTCGACTCACAGGTTATCTCACCTGTTCGTCTTTTTCCCTCATATTGTACTGCGTATCTTCGTCGATCATCTGGATCATAATATCCGCGAACACAGGATCAAACTGTGTTCCCCTGCCCTTGATGATCTCCGCACGGATAACATCCTGTTCAAGGACGTCCCTGTAACTTCTGTGACTGCTCATGGCATCGTAGGAATCCGCAACAGCTATTATCCTTGCTTCTTCCGGAATTGCTTCTCCCACAAGTCCGTCCGGATATCCTCCGCCTCCGAATCTCTCGTGATGCCATCTGGCTCCCGTGGCGAGAAGCGGCATCTCTTCGATTGTCTCGAGTATCTTTGCTCCCTTGACTGGATGAGTCTTAATGATCTCGAATTCTTCATCCGTAAGTTTTCCGGGCTTGTTGATTATCGCATCCGGAATTCCGATCTTTCCTACATCATGGAGAAGTCCGAGCATATAAATATCTTCCAGCTTCTTATCACGATATCCGTATCTTTTGGCAATCTCTCTGGAATAATAAGCAACTCTTCCGGAATGACCGTTTGTATATGTATCCTTGGCATCAATGGATTCGGCAAGAGCCTCAACGACATGCAGGAAAAGTGTATTGTTTTCTCTTGTCTTTCTTTCCACTTCATCAGACAGAGACCTCTGCAGTCTGACGAGTTCTATTATGTGTCTTACTCTTAGCAGAAGTATCTCGGGAACAAAAGGCTTTTTGATAAAGTCCATAGCACCGAGTGACAGTCCCTGCTTCTCCGCCTCTTCACTTTCATCCGCAGTCAGGAATATGACAGGAATGTCGGAATACTTTCTTTCCATGGTGTGAAGTCTTCGCATGGTTTCAAAGCCATCCATCACAGGCATCTTGATATCAAGAAGAATTGCATCCGGAATTGTTTTTTCCAGATAGTCCAAAAGTGCCTGACCCGATTTGAGAGCCGTTACATAAAATCCGTTCTTACTCAGGATATGACCCGCAACCTGAAGATTGGCGGTATCGTCATCTACAACAGCGATCCTTACTTCATGATCGCGCTTATCCTTGTCCTCCGTTCCTACAAATTCCGTCTCATAGGTGATAACGAGTTCACCGTTATGTCTGTCGTTCCATTCTCTTAAGAGTTCACTGACAACCTTCTCAATGTAATCTTCTCGGATATCGGACAGGAGAACAAAATATCTGTTAAACCTGCTCTTCATGAACAGGTCTGATTTTCTCAGTGATTCACCGATGTGCTCACCGAAACCCTCACACAATTCCCTGAAATTTTCTTCAGAGATACCGGGTGCAGGCTCCAGATTCAGGAGAACCTTGCAGGCGGTTCCCTGATTACGCATCAGATATCTCATTATGTATCGGTATACGTAGAGGAACGAGTCCTTATCAAGACAAAGCGCATTGTTGGGAATGGAACGTTCATCCAGTATCTTGGAAACGGTATGAATATCCGTAGCGGCAGTATCGTCATCGTCGTCACTGCCCGTTCCGGAATATATGGAGTAGCCGTGCTTTCCGTGCTGCTTCACGGTGTAAACGGCTTTATCCGCGAGTTTTTCAAGTGTATCGTAATCTCTGCCATACTCGGGCACAAAGATAACACCAAAGGAAGCACCGAGGGGAATCTCCATGTCTTCGCCCATCATTTCCTTCGCTTCCCTGAGCATTTCTGCGTTTATTGCTTCCGAAAAGCCCGCGACGGATGCTTCGTCCGTAACCCCGGGCACAAAAGCTTCAAACTCGTCTCCGCCCATTCTGGCACATACACTTCCTTCCGGAAGTACACGGGTAAGTATTTCGGCAAAGCTTATGAGCACTCTGTCGCCCATGTCATGACCGTAGATATCGTTTACGAGCTTAAACGAATCAAGGTCTATCATGAGAAGAGTACCTTCATTCGTCTGACAGATTTTTGTATATTCGGTTTTGCCGGACATCTTGTTCAGAAAGCCCGTAAGCTTATCCGTTGATGCCTCAGCTTTGAGGTTGAGCATTTTCTCGCGATTGGAGAGAATGTTATTGATACGCCTGAGAAGAACCTCAGGATCGAAAGGTTTCTTGATATAGTCGGATACACCCACCTCGAATCCCATCGTTTCGGTATCGGGAGTGTCATCCGCAGTAAGGAATATTACGGGAATCTCTTCTCTTCCGAGCTCGTTCTCATAACCGCGGAGTCTCATCAGAGTTTCGAAACCGTCCATTTCGGGCATGTTTATGTCCAAAAGAATAAGATCCGGAAACCCCTTCTCACTGACATAGTCAAGAAGAGCCTGCCCGGATCTGAGCGCGGTAACACGCATATTGGCCTTACTTAAGATGTGACCTGCCATCTTAAGATTGCTGGTATCGTCATCAACTACAATGATCCATTCCGCCATGTAACTATTGTCCCCATTAACATAAGAAAAAACTGAAAAGCCATACTTAGGACAATTTTACGATATACAGGCGGATTTGGCAATCAGATAGGTGATACGCCGATGGTCATTTCCTCAAGAACATCAAGGAGAACCCTGACTGTATCAAGAGAGGTAAATGTGGTGATACGGTGTTCGCTTGCACATCTTCTGATGGCAACACCGTCCTCGTAATGTACGCCTGAAAGTATTGCTCTGGTGTTGATTACATAACTTACATAACCGGCACTGATGGAATCAAGGATCTCGGTGCTTCCCTCGCTGAGTTTATGGCGAAGTCTGCATCTGATGCCGTGATCTTTGAAATACAGCGCGGTCATGGTGGTAGCTTCGATATTGAAGCCCATATCATAGAAACGCTTTGCGAGAGGAAGTGCTTCTTCCTTATCCTCATCCGCAAGTGTAAAGGTAACGGTTCCGTAATTCTGAAGCTTAATGCCTGAAGCAACAAGTGCCTTATACATAGCACGGTGAAGAAGCTTATCGTATCCGATTGCTTCTCCGGTGGACTTCATCTCGGGTGAGAGATATGCATCCATTCCCGAAAGCTTGGAGAATGAGAATACGGGAGCTTTTACAAACCACTTTTCTCCGGGAGCGGGTGTCATGTCGGTGATGCCCTGTTCCTTAAGAGAGATGCCGAGGCTTACTCTGGTAGCAATATCGGGAAGAGGGAATCCGGTAGCCTTGGAAAGGAACGGAACGGTTCTGGAAGACCTGGGATTAACCTCTATTATGAATACATCTTCGTTCTTATCGCAGATGAACTGGATGTTGAAAAGTCCCTTGATTCCGATTCCGAGACCCAGTCTTCTGGTGTAGTCCTTGATGGTTTCTTTGACCTTATCGGATACACTGAAGGTAGGATATACGCTGATGGAGTCGCCGGAGTGAATACCGGTTCTCTCTACAAGTTCCATTATGCCGGGGATGAACACTTCGGTTCCGTCGCAGATAGCATCAACCTCAAGTTCCTTACCGCTGATATATCTGTCTACGAGAACAGGTCTGTCCTCATCGATCTCAACCGCAGTCTGGAGATAGGTTCTCAGATCTTTTTCCTTGGATACGATCTGCATTGCTCTTCCGCCGAGAACGAAGCTGGGGCGGACAAGAACGGGATATCCGATGGATTCGGCAGCTTTTACGCCGTCTTCGATATTGGTAACCGCAAGTCCCTTGGGCTCGGGAATATCAAGATCTTCGAGAAGCTTTTCGAAGCTGTCTCTGTTTTCCGCCTTATCGATGGCATCACAATCCGTTCCGATAAGTTTAACTCCGAGAGCATGAAGAGGCTCGGCCAGATTGACCGCAGTCTGTCCTCCGAGAGTTGCAATGACTCCCTCGGGCTTTTCAAGCTCAATTATGTTCATAACATCTTCAACGCACAAAGGCTCGAAATAGAGCTTGTCGGAAGTGGTGTAATCGGTTGATACGGTCTCGGGGTTATTGTTGATAACGATAGCCTCGAAGCCCGAATCCTTAATGGTCTTAACGGCATGAACGGTGGAGTAGTCAAACTCTACACCCTGGCCGATCCTGATGGGACCTGCACCGAGCACGATAACCTTGGGCTTATCCGAAATCTTGGATTCATTCTCTCCTTCGTAAGTGGAGTAGAAATAAGGTACATAGCTCTCAAACTCGGAAGCGCAGGTATCGATCATCTTGTAAACGGGGAAGATTCCGTTTTCTTTTCTCAGATCGAATACTTCCTTCTCGGAAATGCCCCAGATATAAGCTATCTCTACATCCGAGAAGCCCATTCTCTTGGCATTTTTAAGTTCCACAGGGTCATTTTTATGTTCAAAAAGAATACTTTCTTCATCGATGATGTTGGAAATCTTATCAAGGAAGAACATGTCGATTCCGGTTCTTGAAGAAATCTCGGAAGGCTTTACCTTACGACGAAGAAGCTCTGCAATTGCATAGATACGGTCGCCGGTCATCTTAAGAACGGGATCCCAGAGCTCGTCCACACTCATATCGGAGAACTTGCTCATGAACAGATGAACCGTTCCGCATTCAAGGCTTCTTACCGCCTTAAGAAGGCTTTCCTCAAAGCATCTTCCGATACTCATGGTCTCGCCGGTAGCCTTCATCTGTGTTTCGAGGCTCTGATTTGCATCGGCGAATTTATCAAAGGGGAACCTGGGCATCTTGGTTACGATGTAATCAAGTGCAGGCTCGAAACATGCGGGAGTATTTGCAAGCCGGATCTCTTCGAGATTATATCCGACGCTTATCTTGGCTGATACTCTTGCGATGGGATATCCGGATGCCTTGGAAGCAAGTGCCGAGGATCTGGATACTCTGGGGTTAACCTCGATCAGATAATACTGGAAAGATTTGGGATCGAGGGCAAACTGAACATTGCATCCGCCGCATACTTTCAAAGCTCTGATGAGCTTGAGAGCTGAGTCACGGAGCATGTGATACTCTTTATCGGTAAGGGTCTGGGAAGGACATACTACGATGGAGTCACCGGTATGGATTCCTACGGGATCGAGATTTTCCATGTTACATACGGTGATGGCGGTATCGTTCGCATCACGTATTACTTCGTACTCGATCTCCTTATAACCTTTAACACTCTTTTCTACGAGAACTTCGCTGACGGGAGAAAGTTCAAGTCCCGCTGCAAGAAGCTCTACAAGTTCTTTTTCATTATCCGCAAATCCGCCGCCGGTTCCGCCGAGGGTGAATGCGGGACGAAGTACCACGGGATAGCCTATTTCTTCTGCTGCGGCTTTTCCCTCTTCGATACTGTGAACGACTATTGAAGGAAGGACAGGCTCTCCGAGTCTTTCGCAGAGCTCTTTGAACTCTTCTCTGTCCTCAGCCATTTCGATACTGTCGGAATCGGTGCCCAGAAGTTCGCATCTACACTCTGCAAGGATTCCTTTTTTCTCAAGCTGCATTGCAAGGTTAAGACCGGTCTGTCCTCCGATACCGGGAAGAATGGCATCGGGGCGCTCGGTTCTGATAATCCTCGCAACATATTCAAGATTGAGTGGCTCCATGTATACTCTGTCCGCAACTGAGGTATCTGTCATGATGGTTGCGGGGTTTGAGTTACACAGGATAACTTCATAGCCTTCCTCTTTGAGTGCAAGGCAGGCCTGGGTTCCCGCATAGTCAAATTCGGCAGCCTGTCCGATGACAATGGGGCCCGATCCGATTACAAGTATTTTCTTTATGTCTGTTCTCTTAGGCATCTTTCAGTATCCTTCGTCGTTAATCCATCAGTTTAAGAAATTCATCAAACAGGTACGAGCTGTCGTGCGGTCCGGGAGAACTCTCCGGGTGATACTGCACGCTGAAGATCTTATCCTTCTCACACTTAACTCCCTCTACAGTTCCGTCCAGGAGATTTTTATGTGTGACAACAAGACCCGTTCCGTCCAGCGAATTCTCATCCACTGCGTAGGAATGGTTCTGCGAAGTAATATCTATTTTACCTGTTTCCAGATTTTTAACGGGATGGTTTCCGCCGCGGTGTCCGAACTTAAGCTTATAGGTCCTCGCTCCGCAGGCAAGAGAGATGATCTGATGACCGAGGCAGATTCCGAAAATGGGATATTTTCCGCGAAGGGTCTTTACAAGCTCAATGGCTTCCTTAACATCCTCGGGATCCCCGGGGCCGTTTGAAAGGAAGATTCCATCGGGCTTTACTGCCTCAACTTCCTCAGCGGTTACATTCCAGGGAAATACTGTGACACTGCAATTTTTTCCGAAGAAAGAACGTAAGATGTTTTCTTTCATTCCGAAATCAATTGCGGCGATATGATATTTTGCGTTTACCGAAATATATTTCTCGATGAGAGGACGGCTTACTCTGGGAACCTGATCGTGTCCCATCTGAGTCTCTTCCAAAATCTTAAGTCCCTCTTCAAGTGTAGTGCTCTCGTCGGTGATGAGCGCCTTTCTCGTACCTACATCTCTGATCTTACGAACGATCTCTCTGGTATCAACTCCGGTAATGCCGGGGATTCCCAGCTCTTTAAGAGTCTGTGAGAAAGACTTGTCACTTCTGAAATTTGAAGGAAGATCATTGTAGTCTCTTACCACGAAACCACCGATGGTAGGATGCTTGGTCTCGTAATCGTCTTCGTTGATTCCGTAATTACCTATAAGAGGATAGGCCAGGGTAACGAACTGATCTGTGTATGAAGGGTCGGACATGATCTCCTGATAACCGACGGGAGAAGTATTGAACACGAGCTCGCATACTCTGTTGCCCGTATCTTCTCCAAAACCGTATCCGACATATTCACTGCCGTCCGACATTATCAGTTTTCTTATCTTCCCCTTGTAAATCATTACCTGACCTCCGAAAGTTTTTTCTCGAATCTGTCCTTCCTGGGATCCGACGGGATCTTTGTAGGATAATCTCCGTCAAAGCATGCGCTGCAGAAAGACTTAACACCACTCATTTCTTCCAAACTCTCTATAGGAAGAAATCCTATGGAATCGGCTCCGGTAAGAGCTGCTATTTCATCGGGTGTATGATGGTTTGCGATAAGCTTGTCCTCGGAATCGATATCTACTCCGTAGAAGCAGGGATGTCTGAAAGGCGGTGATGAGATTCTTAAATGAATCTCCCTGGCGCCCGCTTCCCTGAGAAGATTAATAATCCTCTTACTGGTGGTTCCTCTTACGATGGAATCATCTATAAGTACCACTCTTTTTCCTTCAAGGACACTTTTTACGGGACTGAGCTTTATCCTGACCGTATCGGTTCTCTGATCCTGTGAAGGAGCAATAAAGCTTCTGCCCACATATTTATTCTTAACAAGTCCGATCTCGTAGGGGATTCCGCTTTCTCTCGAATAGCCTATGGCGGCATCAAGTCCGGAATCGGGAACTCCGACTACCACATCGGCCTCTACGGGATATTCTCTGGCAAGAATCTTTCCTGCCATAACTCTCGTATCATGCACCGCTATACAATCTATCACAGAATCGGGTCTTGCAAAATAGATATATTCAAAAATACAGGGACTTTTTTTGCCACCGCAGTTATCTTTGTATGAAACGGGCTCAGAAAACGGTTTATCAGCCTGGAAGACCAACATCTCACCGGGCTCTATGTCTCTTACGAAGTCAGCACCCACCGCATTCAGGGCACAGCTTTCGGAAGCGATCACAAAGCTTCCGTCCTCTCTTTTGCCGTAGCAAAGAGGCCTGAAGCCGTGAGGGTCCCTGACGGCAAGAAGTTTGGTTGAAGACATCATAACAAGGCTGTATGCACCCTCAAGGTACTTAACCGCACCAAGGACCGCCTTTTCGATGCTTTCTGTTTTCAGCCTTTCCCTTGTGATCATGTAACAGATGGTCTCTGTATCGCTGGTGGAATGGAAAATAGCTCCGGAAAGTTCCAGTGAATCACGAAGATCCAGGGAATTTGCCAGATTTCCGTTATGTGCAAGAGCCAGATTTCCCTTCTGATGGCTGACCACCATGGGCTGGATATTGCTTGCGATATTTCCGCCGGTGGTTCCGTATCTTACATGACCGATGGCCATACAGCCTCCGGGAAGAGCATTAAGTTCAGTCTCGGAAAAGACCTCGCCAACCAGGCCGAGGTCTTTGTGAGTAGCAAACACACCGTCATCATTTACCACGATACCGCAACTTTCCTGCCCTCTGTGCTGCAGGGCATAAAGTCCGTGGTAAATGTCACGGGATATATCATTATTTCTGCTTCCGACTATTCCGAAAACTCCGCATTCTTCATGAATTGCCATTTCGTTTACATGCCTCCCTTACGAATCCTTTGAAAAGAGGATGAGCTTTGTCGGGTCTCGACTTGAATTCGGGATGGTACTGAACTCCCAGATAGAAATCTTTTTCGGTGATCTCCATCTCCTCAACGAGTTTTCCGTCGGGGGACATACCCGCAAACGTTGCTCCGGCTTTCTCGAAAGCTTCCTTAAAGTCATTGTTGAATTCATATCTGTGGCGGTGACGCTCGGAAATCTCTTCCTTGCCGTAGAATTCCTTCATCTTGGAGCCTTCGCTTATCTTACAGGGATATGCTCCGAGTCTTAATGTACCGCCTTTATTAATTGTATCGCTCTGTCCGGGCATAAAGTCGATGACTTTGTGAGCACACAGCTCATCGAATTCACCGGAGTTTGCATCCTCATAGCCCAGTACATTTCTTGCATACTCGATACATGCGATCTGCATTCCCAGACATATTCCGAAATAGGGCACGTCGTGGGTTCTGGCATATTTTGCGGAAGTGATCATTCCCTCAATGCCTCTGTCGCCGAATCCGCCGGGAACGATTATACCGTCAATTCCCTTAAATGTCTCCTCCGCATTTTCCTCTGTGATTTTCTCGGAATCGATCCACTTGATCTCAACCTTTGCATCATTCTCATATCCCGCATGACGAAGAGCTTCAGCCACGGACAGATATGCATCGTGGAGCTGGACATATTTTCCTACAAGGCCAATGACTGCGGTCTTCTTAAGGTTCTTGATGCGGTCTACCATCTCTCTCCAATGGTTCAGATCCGGTTCACCCGCTTCGATGCCAAGTTCTCTGCATACGATCTTGGAAAATCCGGAATCCTCAAGCATAAGAGGAGCTTCATAAAGGAAAGGAAGTGTAATGTTCTCGATTACACAATCTTCCTTAACATTACAGAAATGAGCGATCTTCTTGAAGATCTCATCCTCAAGAGGCTCGTCGCATCTGAGAATCAGGATACCGGGATTAATTCCCATTCCCTGAAGTTCCTTGACGGAATGCTGAGTGGGCTTGGATTTGTGCTCCTCAGAGCCGTGAAGGAAAGGAACAAGAGTAACATGTATAAACAAGCTGTTCTCTCTGCCCACTTCAAGCGAGATCTGACGAACAGCCTCAATGAAGGGCTGTGACTCGATGTCGCCCACGGTTCCGCCAATCTCGGTTATAACAACATCAGCCTCGGTCTTTTTTCCGACGCTGTAGACGAAATTCTTGATCTCATCGGTGATGTGAGGAATGATCTGAACGGTCGATCCCAGATATTCGCCTCTTCTCTCACGGTTGAGAACATTCCAATATACTCTTCCTGAAGTGAGATTCGAATATTTATTGAGGTCCTCATCAATGAATCTCTCATAATGTCCGAGATCGAGGTCTGTCTCCGCTCCGTCTTCGGTAACGTAAACTTCACCATGCTGGTAAGGGCTCATGGTGCCGGGGTCTACATTGATATAAGGGTCAAGCTTCTGGGCAGCAACCTTGAGACCTCTTGCTTTAAGAAGTCTTCCCAGTGAAGCTGCGGTTATTCCTTTTCCGAGGCCGGATACAACACCGCCTGTAACAAAGATATATTTCGTCATAAATTCCTACCTACCTAAAAATTTTACCCAAGATTTTATACACCACTAGCCCCGTAGTTGGAAAGTACTCTTGCGGAAGGATCGTTAACATTACATCCCTCCCATTCCTTGTTAGGCATCCAGAAGTCCTTAACCATGCGGGATTGGCCGGGATAGAACTTCTCGAAAAGTTCTCTGTAAAGAAGAGATTCTTTGGTGAAAGGTTTTGCGTGGGAATATTTCTTGCAGCCTTCCTTGAATTCCTCTTCGGTGTACTGCTGCTCCGCATATTCTTTGAGGTGGTCTACCATGGAATGTCCTACTGCATCGGAGAATGCAGCCTTCTCACGCATAAGGATCTCATCGGGAAGGTAATCTCCGCCTTCGAAAGCGTGACGAAGGAGATACTTACCTTTGTTGTAATGATTGCGCTTCATCTCGGGATCGATGGACATGCAATATTTAACGAAATCCAGATCTCCGAAAGGTACTCTTGCCTCAAGTGAGTTTACTGAGATACATCTGTCGGCACGGAGGACGTCGTACATATGAAGCTCGCTTACTCTCTTCTCGGCTTCAGCCTGGAAAGCCTCGGCACTGGGTGCGAAATCCGTGTATTTATATCCGAAAATCTCGTCCGAAACTTCTCCGGTCAGGATTACCCTGATATCAGTCTGCTCGTGGATTGCTTTGCAGAGAAGATACATTCCCATTGAAGCTCTTATGGTAGTGATGTCATAAGTTCCAAGGAGATGGATTACCTTGGGAAGAGCTTCGAGAACGTCTTCCTTGGTGATGATGACTTCGGTGTGATCCGCACCGAGGAAATCAGCAGTCTGTTTGGCATATTTAAGATCGATGGCATCTTCGTTCATGCCGATCGCAAATGTACGAATGGGCTTATCGGATTTTCTTGCGGCAATGCTGCATACAAGGGATGAATCCAGTCCGCCGGAAAGGAGGAAACCGACTTTAGCATCCGCGATAAGCCTTTTTTCTACGCCTGCAATAAGCTTTTCTTTGATGTTCGCACAAACGGTCTCAAGATCGTCAGTGATCACCTTGTCAGGCTTGGCAATATTGTTGAAACAGGTAAACTTACCGTCTTTATAATAATGACCGGGAGGGAAAGGATAGATCTGCTCCTCGGTCAGAGGCATCAGGCTCTTGGGTTCACTGGCGAAAATAATACTACCGCCCTTATCAAATGTGTAATAAAGAGGTCTTATTCCGATGGGATCTCTTGCAGCGATCCACTCGTCATTTCTTCCGTCATAGATCACGCATGCAAATTCGGCATCCAGCTTCTTGAACGTCTCGGTTCCGTATTCAAAATACATGGGAAGCAGAATCTCGCAGTCGCTGTCGCTCTTAAATGTATAGCCCTTTGCTTTAAGTTCATCTCTGAGAGGGCCGAATCCGTAAATTTCTCCGTTACAAACAACAGCGCAGTCCTTCAATTCGAAGGGCTGCATTCCTTCGGGTGTAAGACCCATAATGGAAAGTCTTCTGAATCCGAGAAGGCCTCCCTCGGTTTTGATCACTCTTCCGTCGTCCGGTCCTCTTGATGTCATCTCATCCAGTGCGGCGGTAAACTTTTTATCATCAGCGGCTTTTTTACACCACGCCATTATCGAACACATTTTTTCATCCTCCGAATTAGTTCACCTGCACCTTTCGGTGCAGGTGAAAAAT
>JAEEGL013252759.1_pt1 | contig 19931 bp, 14 predicted proteins | sample 9134231 | NCBI WGS metagenome assembly JAEEGL01 (sample SAMN16246548, study PRJNA631951) | gut metagenome | biome: gut microbiome; feature: rumen; material: fiber-attached | host: Bos | place: Iran: Karaj | collected 2018-10 | reverse complement strand
TGTAGGTGTCGTTGCATCCGGATTGTCGTCATCCTGCGTATTTGCGGCCACCATCCTCGGTGTGATCGTCAGTGCAGCGACCTTGTCCTTCGAGAAGAGTGACGTTGCCGCATCTGCGAGATCCTCGAGTGCGCCGAACAGTCTGCTGCCAAGCGACGCTACAACTTCCGTCTTGGACAGATCCACGGTAGCCTCTTCGTACGTCTCTCCGTTCTCTTCCCTGCTCGACTCAACGAACTCAACCGTATCTTTAAGAGCGGGACCGGTCTCAACATCCGCAGCCTTATTGCCGTTATCCTCGGCGGCCGCATTGACCTCGCTCTCCTTCTTGATCTCGTCCTTTATGTTCGCGATAACTTTATATTCGACTTTTGCCTTGACGCTGACCGTCTGTCCGACCGTCGGATATACATATCCCGAAAGCGAATCTGTATCGTTTATCGAAACGGAATAATCCCCGGCCGTCATGCCCGTGAGGTGGATTATACCGTCCTCATCATCATCTTCGTAGTCACTCTCGTTATTCTTGCTGTCGGTGACCTTTATCCCCCACTTAACACCCTTGACGAGTGTATCTTCCTCATCGACAAGTTTGACCTTCAGGTCCTTCTCCACACTCGTGAGTACAAGCGAGAGCATCTTGCCCGAAACTTCTCCGGGTTCTCCTGCGGCTTCCTCCATCTGAACGTCTTCCGTTTCGAATGTGTCGCCGCTGTATGCGATCATCGAAGCATCATCCGTGAATGTCGGAAGTCCCGCCATAGCACTTTTAAGATTCTGCTCTCCGAGATACTCGGCATATACCGTCGTTGTCATGACGGAAGTAACAAGGATCACGACAGCCATGGCAACACTGATCCACTGTACTGCGGACATGTTCTTCATCCTGTCGATGAAGGTCTCCTCGCTCTGCTTCTTCTCGATCGCCTCATCGGTTACCGCAGCCTCGGGAACACTGTCGTATCTCCAGTTCGCGGATTTCTTGCGAAATTCTGAAGGGCCGTCCTTCTTTGTCGGAAGAATGCCCATTTTCCTGTATTTATCAAGACCTTTGGCATGTCTGAACGAATCGTTCGGCTGTGCTACGGCAGCATGCTTTCTTCCCTTTTTCTTTGAGACGGGTGCTGCATGCTCGGGCTTGGATTTGCTGGCGGATTTGCGTTTTTTCTTTAATTCTTCGCTTCTGATGATGATCTTCTCATCAACAGATCTACGTATTGCCTGTTCAGGATCATCCGACACGGGTGCGGCACTTTTCTTTTTCTTCTTTACCGGTTTCTTGTCGAACGCATAGAACGAATCCACGGCCGCTCTGACACCGTCCATGTCCGAAGTATCGACCTTAAGATCCTCCGATGCTATCTGGGATATCGTCTCATTCACGATACTGCTCGATTCGTTCTCAAGCTTCTCGGATAATTCGACCCAGTTGAGCTCGTTCCTCTCTTCGGCCATTCTGCCGTCGTAATTCTTTTTCTTCATGTTGTACCCCTTATCTTTGCTGACCTGTCTCCCCCTCCGGCTCCCTCTTCCGGAAAAGGATATCTTATAATCCGTTTGCCACGTCTATCAGATATTTCCCGTAATCTGTCTTAAGAAGCGGCTCGGCAAGTTTTTCCAACTGCTCTTTGTCTATGAAGTTCCTTCTGTATGCTATCTCCTCTATGCAGGAAATATACATTCCCTGACGTTTCTGGAACGCCCTTACGAAATCGGCCGCATCAAGCAGCATTTCGTGATTGCCTGTATCAAGCCACGCAAACCCTCTTCCGAGTGTTTCTACATAGAGATCTCCTCTTTCAAGGTATGCGTTGTTGACCGACGTTATCTCTATCTCGCCTCTTGCTGACGGCTTAACGTTCTTAGCTATCTCAACAACATCATTGTCGTAGAAATACAGTCCCGGAACCGCGTAATTCGACTTCGGATGTTCGGGCTTCTCCTCGATGGAGATCGCTTTTCCGTTCTCATCGAATTCAACGACTCCGTACTCCTTCGGATCCCTTACATAATAACCGAATATCGTGGCACCGCTCGTTCTTGCCGCAGCGCTTCTAAGCACTTTCGAAAAGCTCTGGCCGTAGAATATGTTATCGCCGAGTATGAGTGCAACCGAATCGTCGCCGATGAATTTCTCGCCGATGATGAACGCATCCGCAAGTCCTCTCGGGCTCTCCTGAACCGCATATGACATGCGAAGCCCCAACTGGCTTCCGTCACCGAACAGTTCCTCAAATGTCGGCAGATCCCTCGGTGTTGATATTATGAGTATGTCCCTTATATCGGCAAGCATCAGTATCGACAAAGGATAGTAGATCATCGGTTTGTCGTATACCGGCATCATCTGCTTGGACATTGCCTTTGTCAGGGGATACAGCCTTGTTCCGGATCCTCCGGCCAGGATGATACCTTTCATTTATACATTTCCTCGTAATATTTCTGATAATCTCCGCTCGTAACGCTAGCCATCCAATCAGTATGCTCGAAGTACCAGCGGATCGTAAGCTTGATCCCTTCCGCAAACATCGTATCCGGCTCCCAGCCTATCTCGGCCTTGATCTTATCCGGAGCGATCGCATATCTTCTGTCGTGGCCCTTTCTGTCTTCAACGTATGTGATCAGATCATAGTTGATGTGCTTCTGTCGCTCGTCATCCGCAGGAAGCATTTCCTTGATCGTATCTATTATGATCTTGACTATCTCTATGTTCTGTTTCTCATTGTGTCCGCCGACATTGTACTTCTCGCCGATGCGACCTTTCTCGAGAACCATGTCGATAGCCTTCGCATGATCCATAACATACAGCCAGTCACGGACGTTCTTACCGTCTCCGTATACCGGAAGCTTCTTGCCCGACAGCACGTTGTTGATTATGAGCGGGATCAGCTTCTCGGGGAACTGATAAGGTCCGTAGTTGTTGCTGCAGTTCGTTATGACCGCAGGGAAATGATATGTGTCGACATATGCCTTTACCATAAAGTCCGACGAAGCCTTGCTGGCAGAATACGGACTGTGCGGATCGTAAGGCGTTGTCTCATAGAAGTATGTTCCCTCTTTTTCGAGCGAACCGTACACCTCGTCGGTCGATACATGAAGGAATCTCTTACCCTCTTTAAAGCCTTCGCCGTCAGCCCAAGCGTTCTTGGCGCAGTTAAGCATATTGAGCGTTCCGATAACGTTGGTCTTCGCGAACACTTCGGGATCGCGGATACTCCTGTCAACGTGGGACTCCGCCGCAAAGTGAACGACATAGTCTACGTCGTTATCGGCAAACACTTTTGATATCGCTTCCGTATCACAGATATCGGCTTTGACGAAACTGTAATTCGGATTACCCTCAAGATCTGACAGATTCTCCAGATTGCCCGCATAAGTGAGCACATCCACATTTATTACTTTGGCATCATTGCCGTGTTTTTCAAATACATAATGGATGAAGTTTGAACCGATGAAACCGGCTCCACCCGTCACCAAATAAGTTTTCATAACATTCTTTCCCTAATCTACACCACAATATCACATAATCACTTCAGATAATAACATAAACGTCCTCGGAATACAACCTTGCGCAGACGTTTATGTTAACATAATATGGCTTTACGTTTTCCCTTGTCGCTTCGGCGTGTATCATCGCACGATACTTTTAAGGTATCATTGACCCCTTGTTATATGTATTTTACCATAGCCGGTCCCGGGTGTAACATAAGATCAGAAAGAGGGACAACCCCTCGCCGGGGCGGCATCCAGCAGCAAGCTGCAGGATATCCCTCAGAGCAGGCGGGCACACAAGATAAGGAGGCGGTAATCATGTTAAAGAAATTAATGGAATTCATCGAAGAGTATTATGCAGAGTTTTCACACTCGGAGAAATGGTGATAAGGAAACATCGCTGCAATGATTTTCCCTATAACAAAAGGAGGGCATCCACTGCCCTCCTTGCTTTTTTATTTCGGATATTGATCACTTCTGCGGACGTTCAAGCTTCTGCAGCGTACCCGCGCAGGCGTCGCACAGATTTCCGTCCCGGTCGTACACGGGATGTACCATGATCTCTATCGTATCTTTTTCCGGCACAGTCCCGATACCGCCAAAATACGCGTCATAATCCTCTGCCGATCCGAACAGTTTCGGATTTCCTTCGCAGCGTTTTTTGATCGATGCGTTAAGCATCGTTTTATAAAGGCGCATCAGCGGATTCCCGCCCCTATACATGTTCCTTCCGAGCCGAACGCTTGTGACGGGATAGTCGCGGATCACCTTCTTAAGCGGCGACCAGATCGAGGGATCGGTATGGACATGATGATGCGAATCGATATGCCAAAGCGTTCCCCCCAGCTTTGCGTACTTTTCAAACTGCGCCCTGATCTCGGCTTCGACTCTCCTGCGGGTCTTTGTCGGAAGATAAAATCTCGTCTTGAGATTTCTCGCAAAATCCGCCGTAAACTCTCCTTCGGAATTACACATCACGGGTTCTTTTGCCATATCGTCGGTAAGCGGTCTTCCGGATGTGAGATTAACGTGAAGTCCTACCCTGTCGGCAAAGCCGTTCTCTCTGGCAAGCCTCATGGCCTCATCCGCAAACGGCATATTGACCATCAGCGTGGTCCTGTCTATGAGCCCCTTTTTGAACGCTTCACAGATCGCTGCGTTCACACTCTCATTAAGCCCGAAATCATCTGCGTTTATCACAGGCGCCAATATCTGTACCCCGCTTCCGTAACCTCGGCGTTATTTAGTATACCCTTAATATCGATTATGACCTTTTCGTCATTGTTGCCGCTCTTAAAGAACGAATCCCACTCTTTTAACGATCTGTTCTTATATCCTTCATGTGCAACGGCCAGAACTATGCAGTCGGCATCATATGCATTCTTCTCGTTGTCGAGGCTGTATCCGTACGAACGCTTAACCTCATTCGGGTCGGCCCATGTATCGACGAGCATCGGCTTCATCTTGTACTGCTCAAGGTATCTTAAGATCTCCATGATCTTGGAATTACGCACATCCGGACAGTTCTCCTTGAAAGTCGCTCCGAAGAACACTATCTTCGCATCCCTGACCTTTTTGCCGGCAAGTACCAGGTGCTTTACTATCTGCTCTCCGACATACTCGGGCATATCGTCGTTGATCTGACGTCCCGCGGATATGATCCTTGAATGATATCCGAGACGCTCCGCTTCATATACAAAATAATACGGATCCACACCTATACAGTGTCCGCCGACAAGACCCGGGCGGAAACCGAGAGCGTTCCACTTCGTGTTCATCGCGTCAATGACTTCGTTCGTATCGATACCCATCTTGTCAAATGCCATCGCGAGCTCATTGATGAATGCGATATTGATATCTCTCTGTGAGTTCTCTACAACCTTTGCGGCCTCGGCAACCTTGATGCAGCTTGCCCTGTGAACTCCCGCCTCTATAACAAGTTCGTAAACGTTCGCAACTTCCTCGAGCGTTTCCGCATCCATTCCCGACACGATCTTCTTGATGTTCTCAAGACGGTGAACCTTGTCACCGGGGTTGATCCTCTCGGGTGAGTAACCTATCTTGAAATCGACACCGCATTTAAGTCCCGATTCCCTCTCGAGGATCGGTACGCAAATATCTTCCGTAACACCGGGATAAACCGTCGATTCATATACGACGATCGATCCTTTTGTAAGGTTTCTTCCGAGTATCTCACTTGCCGATTCCACCGGATACAGATCGGGCGTCTTGTCCTGATTGATAGGGGTCGGAACCGCAACGATATGAAACTTCGCGCTCTTAAGATCTTCCGCGTTTGATGTGAACTCCACGGTTGATTTTGCGATAGCCTCGTCCCCGACTTCCTTCGTCGCATCCTTACCCGCTTTATACGCGGCAATCTTCTCCGCGTTAAGGTCAAATCCGACGACCTTTACCTTTTTGGCAAACGCCACGGCGATCGGCATTCCGACGTAACCGAGTCCGACAAGCGCGATCTTCTCTTTTCCGTTTTTGATGTCTTCATAAAGGCTCATGAACTATATCTCCTTTTTCTTTCCCCTGAAACTTTTTATCGTATCGATCAGATAGCCCCAAAGAGCCGCGACCGTTTTGTTGTTCAGTATGAACAGTCCGATGATAAGTATAACACCTATCGCAATATTCATCCATTCGTTATCGGTAAAAGTCGCATATGCGGCATACGCAATATAAACCACCACGGACAGCGCGAAACGCCTGTGATCGTATGCGACGGGATAGCACTTTCCCGCAAAGTATGTTCCGATCGCAAAATAAACGATATACGTAAACGCCGTTGCTATCGCCGCTCCGACTCCGTAAAGGCGCGGAACGAGGAACAGATTTCCGGCAAGGTTACATATGATCGCAACGATCGAAGCATAGTTGAAATATTTCGGTTTCTTCGTAAACTTAATTCCCTGGCCGGTCATCTCAAACAGTATGGAAAGCACCGGCATAAGGGCCAGGAACGGGATGATCTTTACCGCGCCCCTGTATTTGCTTCCGAGTATCAAAACGATTATGCTTCGAAACGCGGTGATACCGAACGCCGCAAACATACAAAGGAACTGAACCTTCCGGAACATGTCGGCAAAGAAAGGCTTTGCAACCGACTCATCCTCCTGCTCATACTTCTTCATCGCTATCGGCGACCAGAACGCAACATACGTGATCTTGAGCGTCAGCAGGATCGACATGATCTGCATCGCCGAAGAATACACTCCCGTCTCGGAAAAATCATTCAGGAAACGTATCGACCACTTGTCCATCGATGACAGGAGCCACTCCATAAGGAGCATGGGCACAAACGGAACGCCGTATCTGAGAAGTTCTTTCTCGGTAAGTTCGTGTGGCTTTGCCTCATACCCTCTTCCTTTTACGGCAAACCTGATAAGAAGAAAGACCGTCACGATAATGAGCGGGAGAGTCATCTCATACAGACCGACTCTGAAGTCGTCGCCGAGTATCAATGCGAAGATGACGATGAACGTTATGTTCAGCACCTTAGTCAGTATGTTGAGGTTGGAATAAAGCTTTCCTTTTTGCTCCATCCTGATGTTCAGGAACAGGAATCTCTCGAATACCGAAGTCACCGTATAAGCAATGACAAGAAGTGTCACGTCAAGTCCGTCCCTCTCGAAGAGGATGTTGTTGAAGAAATGCGAGAACGCAAAATAGACGACGGACAGTATGCATATGAGGATCAGCGGTGCGCGAAGGCACGACGAGAACAGTTTTCTCGTATCAACCTTCTCACTGTAGAAATACCGTATGTACGACTGGTCGAGTCCGAGTATCGCACAGATGTAGATTATCGATACCGCAGACAAAAACAGCGATGTCCTGCCGTATTCATCGGTCGACAGAAGTCTCGTGATGAGCGGAAGTGATATGAATCCAAGCAGCAGAACCACAAAGTTTCCGTAGAAGAACTCTATGAAACTGGCCAGAACATTTGTCTGTTTATCCGAGGATTGATTCATATATCTTTATATGTCCTTCAACGTTTTTATCGATCGTATAGTTATCTTTGTAACGGGCATAGAACATTTCCCGTTCGGCTTTCTCCTCATCGGGATGAGCGATCAGATATTTCATCCTGGATGTGAGTTTTTCAAGGTCGTTGATATCGTAAAGATCGTCTTCGTTAGCCACAACTTCGGGAAGTCCTCCGACCGCCGTAGACAAAACGATACACTTCCTGCTCATGGCCTCGACCGCCGCTTTTCCGAACGATTCGAAACAGCTCGTCATAACAAAATGGTCTACAAGATAATAGTAATCCGCTATCTCCTTTTGGGACAGATCCTGCATATAGATAAGATTGTCCTCACCTATCGACGATATTATCCCGTTTTTGATCGATGAAGCGATCTCATCGTCCCTGTTCTCATAAACGGACAGTACAAGTGCAACCTTGAAGTTGATCCCGGCTTCCTTTATCGCGGCAACGACCGAGGGCACCCTGCCCCAGTCCTTTTCTTCGGATATCCTTCCCGCAAACCCGACAACGAGAGTATCATCGGGTATTTTGTATTTGGCGCGTGCTTTTGCTCTTCCATCGGGATCGTAATCCGAAAAGGCATTGCTTATCGTATTCGGAACCGTCTTAATCGGACAGCTTATACTGTCCCTCCACAGATCGGCATTAAACTTCGTCGTCGTGATCATACACCGGGCGCGTTTCATCGTCTCTTTTATACAGAAGAGCGAATGCTTTCTGTATCCGAACCGGAGTCCCCTGTCGGTATATATGAACGGGATATTTCCGAAGTGCCCCGGCACACGAAGCGCTCCGAACGTTATGATCGATTCGGACATCATCACATGGATCAGGTCCGGGGACACTTCCTTTATTATCCTTTTAAAGTGCCCGATCCTGGCGAGGAAATTCGATATCCTCCTCATCTTCGACAGTTCCCTGTTCTCATCCGAAGGATACGTTATCACCCGATAGGTGTAATCGGAAGGATCCGTCGACAGAAGGTTCGGACATGCAACAACGGGCTCGAACTTATCGTGCGCCGCAAGACCTTCGCAAAGGGTCTTCGTCGACTCCTGTCCTCCGCCGGGAAGATCTATCGGATATTCCATCAGATATAGGATTGTCTTCTTATCCGCGCTCATAGATCAGTCCCTGTACCAGTCATCTTTAAGAATCGGCGCCTTCGAGCAAGGTCCGTCCGTAAACGGTGTCTCCTCTCCCGCAACCAGCGCCTCATAAAGTTTTATCACACGCTCCGCCGCTGTCTCGGGATTCCACGTATCGCGCATCTGCTCATATGCACTCTTCCCGAGATCATGACGCAGCTTCTCGTCCTTTAAGAGCATCTCAAGTTTATCCGCCAGGCTGTTGACGCTTCCCGACCTGTATACAAGTCCCGTCAGAGATTCCTTTACAAGCCACGGCGTTGCTCCGCACATATGACTTGATACGACCGCACATCCTGCGTTAAGCGCTTCATATATAACGGAACCCCATCCTTCAAGATGATTGCTCGTGCACACATATATCTGCGCGCGGGACATTCGCTCTCTTGCCTCATCGGGCGTAAGGAATCCCTCGAACGTTATGCGATCCGTCATTCCAAGCTTTTCGGAAAGCTTCATAAGGCCTTCCTTCTCCTTACCGTCACCGATAAGCTTAACGCGAAAATCATATCCCCTGTCTCTGAGTACGGCTGCCGCCTTTATCAGGAGATCGGCGCGCTTGAGTCTTACCATGCGGCCTTCCCACAGGATCGTAACCGCACCGGCCTCTTTTGCAATATCGCATTTTGTTTTATAAAGTTCTTCAAAATCATACGGTATATGTTTCGGAAAATAAGCGAACTTGTAGCACCTTCCCGGATAACTGTCGAACATCTTCTTATAATCCCACGAAGTATAAGCGCTTGCTCCGAGGATATGTATGTTCTTGTCCCTGTTCCTGACATGAAGATGCAGATATTTCTTCGTAAGACGGGGAATAAAGAACTTGATAAAACCTTCCTTAAGCGGTCTTTCCGAATATCTGAAGATGATCCTGTCATCGGAGAGTCTCGGCTCTATGTAATATTCCGGTGCCGTCCCCATGATCACAAGATCGGAGGATATCGCAAGCTTTTTTGCGCGCTCTTCGTTTTCGGCACTCTCGTATGTTTTAAGTACGTATGAAGGGCATTCTTCACCCCATCCCATGCCGGAACGGAAGCTTTCCATCGGCATCGTCTCAACAAAAACAAAGCCCTCACCGAGCAACGCGAAGAATGCATCGCAAAGGGCCTTCTGATGATGATTGAAGTAATTCGAAAAAAAAGTCAGTGTCTTCATTTATCCGATTATAAGCTTTCCGGCTTCAACGAGCAGGCATTCGAAAAGATAGAGCCTGCTGTAACCGTTTCGCCTGTATATACCGTATTTGACCTTAATGCTGGAAAGTGCCGCCGCGATCGACCTTCTGTGGCTCATACCGTTCATCCTGAAGTTCGCGATCACGCGGTTTACTACCTTAACCCTCGCGCCGTCACGCTTAAGGCGCAGTATCAGATCATAGTCATCATGTATCGTATCCGTCCGGTAGCTGTATCTGTTGTATGTGTCCTTCGCTATGAATGTCGTCGGATGATTCCAGTCACGACTCGTCGCATATTTGCGGTTTCGCGAGTGTTTGACAAAGCTCCTGCCATCGGGAAGCACCATACGTATGTCCGCATAGAAAAGATCGAACGGCTCTTCGGCATACGCGTTTGCCACCGTCTCAAGCGCATCGCTCTCGTACCAGTCATCGCTGTTTATTATCCCGACAATATCTCCCGAAGCGAGCTTCGTGCCTTTGTTCATGGCATCGTAAATGCCGTTATCCGGCTCACTTACAACTATGAGCTTTATCCCCTTTTCAAGAAACGTGCTCCTGTGATTTTCGACTAAGGATAACGTACCGTCCGTCGAGCCTCCGTCCACGATGATGTATTCATACGGAGCGTATGTCTGCCCGATCACCGACTTTATCGTATCCTCAAAGGTCGCCTCGGAATTGAACGTTACCGTTATAACGGATATTTTCAGATCGCTTCCGTTCATGATCACGCATCCCCGTTTTTGTCGTCGGCATCAAAAGCCTTCGTCGAATCCTCAGCCTTGAACAGGACGAATATCGTCTGGAACAGAAGCTGAATGTCGCGGATAAGGCTGTAGTTTTCTATATACATCAGATCAAGCATAAGCTTGTCACGTGAATTCGTGTTGTACTTGCCGTATATCTGTGCCAGTCCCGTAAGGCCTGCCTTCATTCGAAGTCTGTAACGGAATTCCGGAAGATCCTTCTCGTAATCCTCGACATTTTCAAGCATCTCGGGGCGGGGTCCCACAAGGCTCATGTCGCCTTTTAAGATATTTACGAGCTGCGGAAGTTCATCGATCCTGTATTTGCGAAGTACCCTTCCGACCTTTGTGATACGCTCGTCACCCTCTGTCGAGGAAAAGTTCTCGACGTTCTCGCGCATGGTCCTGAATTTGATGATCTCAAACACCCTTCCGTGAACGGTTGCCCTCTTCTGTCTGAAGAACACTTTTCCGCCGTCGTTCTTCTTGATGCATATCGCGGATACTATCAGTATCGGACTCGTAACGATGAGCGCCAGAAGACTTATGAACGTGTCCATGAACCTCTTGACGAGTCTCTCTTCGAACGTGATCATATGGTATCTCGTCGAGAACAGCGAAATGTCATCCATGATGACCTGCCTCGAGTTCTGCTCGAGGATGTCGGCGATATGCGGATTGAAATATATGTTCTTGAGATTCTGGTAGCAGAAATCTATGATCGATGTCCTGTCTTTGACCGGAAGTTCGTACAGCACTATTGTGTCGCACCCGACCATTTTTGCCTCAAGGTCATCATCTTCATAAGACACTATGCCGCAGACCTCGTAGCGCTTCTCAAACGATGCGAACGCATCCGCGACCCTCTTTGCCTCATGCGTATCACCCGTAACGATCAGGCAGCGCTCCTTCGGATGTATCCAGAAGTAGAACTTCTCGCCCGCAAACGACATCAGCATGATAATGAGTATCTGTATTCCGAACACAAGGAAGAGAATACCTATGTTCTCGAGCCTGAACGTCGTGTTGTTGGCTTCGTTAGTTTTCATGATGGACAGTTCCAGATATGTCACAAGATCCGTGAAAATGAGCGTTATCGATACCGAAAGCGCAACCTGTCCCCATTTCCTCCTTCCGGCGTCGTACCTGCCGTAGATGAACGTAAGAAGGATCAGCATTATCACGAATGTCGAGAGCGTTACAGCCGCCGTTCTCGAGAGTTTGATGATCTCGGGATTATCGATCGAGAACATCAAAAAGAACGTCGCAAGGCATGCGGCGTACATGACGGTCTCTATCAGAAACACTATGGAATGTTGAAATTTGGTGCAAAAATCATGTAATTTCATTTACATTCCCTCATAAACTTCACGGATATATTCCTCAAATCTCACATCTTTGTCATAGAGCATCGCATGCCTTACGCAGTCTTCCTTCGTATATGCAATGCCTTTTTGCGAGATGATCGTATCTATCGCAGCCACAACTCCCTGTACCGAATTGCGCTCCACGGAAATGCCGCACGAATCGTCAATCGATTCCGCACTTCCTCCCGATCTGTAAGTGATCACAGGAGTACCGCACGCGAGCGCTTCGATATTGGTCGTCGGGAACGTATCTTCAAGCGTTAAATTGACGTATATGTCAGCCATGGAATAAAGTGCCGCAAGCTCTTCGGTGCTGTCCGTATGTCCGATACCGATTATCGATTCGGGAAGCGACGAGAGTTGCTCGTCATTAAGGCCGACAAGCACTATAACGCATCTCTCGCTGATGAGCTTGGAAAGATTGACGAACTGCATCAGTCCCTTTCTCTCGCGCCACGGATTGGCGACTCCGAGAAGAACGTTCTTGTTACGAAGGTTCAGGCTGTTTCTGAGTCTGAATACAAGATTGTCATCCGTCCTCTCTTCGGCTATCGGATGGAACACCGACGTATCGATCCCCGTAGGGACGACTACCGTATGGTATTCCCCCATGAACGACTGTTCCACACGGCTTTTGAGCCACTGTGACGGCGTCACGAGTGTGATATCTTCAAATCCCGTGAACAGTTCCTTTTTGTCGGCATAGTTTCTCTGCGAGTTGTCCTTTCCGACGGACTTCGGATACTCGGCGAGCTGCTCGCACGAATAGCATCCCGTAGTCCATTTCATGCATCCTATATATTCAAAATGGGAGCAGTGTCCCGTAAACGTCCAACAGTCATGCAGTGTCCAGATGATCCTGATATCGGTTTTTTTCAGGTATTCAAAAAGAACACGGATATTCAGGTAATATCCATGAACGTTATGAAGGTGGATTATATCCGGTTTGAATTCCTCGATCACATTTATGAACCCGACCGTTGCACGTTTCGAATAGAACCCGTGCCGATCCGTTATCCTCGACAGTCCGCCGTGGATATATACATCGAGATCCTGGCCGATCCTGTATCCGTTCATATACTCGGGATGACTGTCCCTTCCGTAGGCCACCATGCACTCGTATCCGTTTGCGGTAAGAGTATTGTAGAGCCCTTCGACAAGCCTTCCGACGGAGCCTGTACCGACTACCGTATTAACGAGCATGACCCTTCTGTTTTCAAGGTGGTTGAGGCTTCTTACCACCCTCTTTGCTTCCTTCGTGTACAGAAGATCGGGCTCCGGTTCGGACAGGTCCTGACCGATATAGGAATTCTCTATGTTATTGTCAAGCGAGATCACCGAGATGTCATTCTGCGCCATGATCATTTCCTGGCGTTCCCGCTCCAGTCGCTCCTGCTCGAGGCGTCTTGCTTCGGCAAGAGGATCGGTAATGTGTTTTCTTCTCATATATCTCTAGTTGTCGGTGTTCTCGTCCGTATCGTCGAGTATCAGTCTGATGACTCTCTCGTGCCCTTTTGAGAAATCCTTCTGAAGCTGGAGTCTTCTCATTTCTCTTCTCACATTCGGAGTGGACAGAAGCCATTCTATCGTCGACACAACAGTCTCGTCATCGGTCTCGTTTCCGATACCGAGGTTTATGAATCCGTTCTGTATGCCCGCGAAAACGTGCATCGCTTCACGGTCATTCTGTGCCAGTACTATAGCCGGAACTCCCATGCTCGCAAGCTCGTACACTGTACGTCCCTGACTCGTTATCGCAAGGTCCATCTTGCCCATATATGAGCTGACCCTTTTGACATCCTTGTGAACGAACACTCTGTCTTCCTCGCTCGTCGCTATCCTGTCGGCATAAGGGTATGCGAACCCGAGAAGGAAGTGGAAGTTGATATCGGGATTGGTCTTGTGAAGACGTTTGCATATCTTGTAAAGTCTTCCCGTCAGATCCGACGGATCAGCTCCTCCGAAGATCACGAGAACATTCTCGGCCTTCTCGGAGAATTCCTTGGGTCTCTCTTCCAAAAACTCGTCCCTGATGCAGAAATATTTACTTCCGTAATATTCGTTGTGAAGCTTGTCGCCCTTCTCATACAGGGCGTTTATTACGGCATCCGCGTACTTGGCTCCGGGACCTACGTCCTCGAAGTTAATGACGCGCTTTGCGTATTTAGTCACCATCAGCATATATTCGCTTGATGTATCGAGTATATCGTTAATAAGGATATCAGGCTTCTCTTCGGCTAGCACCTTCTCAAAATGCGCCTCATCCCTGACCTTGATCACATTGAAGTTCGATTCCGTTATCTTCTCTATCCCGATGTCGGAATCTTCGGATGCCGCAAATACCACCTCATGGCCGGTAAGTTTGTAAGCAAGTGTAAGACATCTGTACACGTGCCCCATTCCGACCGATCTCTTTCCGACGGTACGGAACATGATCTTCTTGCGGCGAAGTATATTCTCACAGAGAACCCAGTCCGAGTATGTGTCTATATCAACCGCCTCGTCCTCGGCTATCTCGAATATGCTGACCTTCTTACCTATACGTCCTTCTGCGCTCACGCACTCTCTTCTCGTGATAAGGAATCCGCCGGTCTCCAGGTAGTTTGGCGGAAGCTCCTGCGAATTGAGACGCTTCTCATAGTTCTTGACGTATTCGCCCTTTTCGTTCACGCCCCATGACAGATGAGGTTTGTTGGTGGCAGAAAGAACAGTGTCGAAGTCGTGATTTTCGAAGTATTCGATCGCATCCCTGATCGTGGTGGATCTGAGCGTCGGGCTCGTTGCCTGCATCGTGATAACGATGTCGTATCTGATGCCCTTCTTCTCCTCCATGTAGCTGACCGCATGGAAGATAACGGGATCGAGCGTAACGGAATCGGTTGCAAGTTCCGCGGGTCTCGCTATGACCTCAACTCCGCGCTTTTGCACGATACCGCCGAGTTCCTCGTCGTCCGTCGATACGGCAACGTCAACATCCATGTGCATCGTTTCCCTGAGAGCCTTCGCATTATCGATGGAATAAGCTATCAGCGGCTGTCCGCACATGATCCTGACGTTTTTTCTCGGTATTCTCTTGGACCCGCCTCTTGCGGGTATGACTATGAGCGTTTTCATCGATCTTTACCCAAAAACCGCTTTTTTACATAATTTGCTAGCGTAATTATATCACGTCTGTTTATAATTGCAAAAACGGCAAATATCGCAACAGCAAGGATATACCTTATTATCACGTCACGGATCGAATCACCGTACAGGTTCAGGAATAACATCCCCGTACCCATCATCACGATCATCGCAATGAACATGTATGCGTCATCATAGACCTTCTCGCGAAGAACGAACCTGACCATAACAAAATGCATGACCATAAGAACGAGATAGCTCGCAAGTGTCGTATATGCGGCAGCTAAATAGCCGTACCGCGGTATGAACAGTGCGTTCAATATATAGTTGATACCGGCCGCGGCACACGATCCTACGGCTATGATCGGCGTCTTCTTTAAGAATATCTCCACGTTGACGTAGTTCGTATAGAAATACTGTGCCAGTGTTCCGAGCACTATCGGCGGTACAACAAACTTAGCTGTCCAGTACGTGTTGTTTGATATCGAAAGCAGCATCAGCGCTTCCGGAGCCGCAACAATGAATGCGAACGACAGGAAACACCCGAGCATAACGAGCTTCTTCTGAATTCCTCTTATCTTCTCCCGTCCGCCCGCAAAAAGCGTTTCATTAAACCACGGCAGCCATGCCTGTCCTATCGCGTTAGTAAATATCATCAAGAGCGTAGCAAAAGAATATCCGAATATGTACAATCCCGAATCCGCATCGCCGACAATATCCTTGATCATTATCCTGTCCATCTGCGCCAGCAGTATGAGCGCGAGTGCATGCGGGATCATCGGCAGTCCGATCTTGAGCGCGTACGTCCAGTACTCTCTGTTGTAGAACACCTTTCCCTGCACTATAAAGCGGATGTAGAACACTATACCCATTATCGCCGTCGGGATTATGACACCGAGTATCTTTCCGATGTATCTTGCATCCGAGAATACGAGCATCAGCGTGATCGACAGAGCCACCTGACCGACGCACGTTATGACAGAGATCAGAATATTCTCTTTATACCGGTATTCGTACCTGCATTTCTGCATCATGTATTCCACGGACGGGGATACGCACAGGTATGCGAACAGACCCACGGCGAGCGGGACCTCATAGTGGATCCACCCCGCAAGGGCTTCTCTGAATATGAACGCAAAAACGAGAAGTATGAGTCCGAACGAACTCGAAAGTCCCTGAAGCGCGGACATATACTCATCGAACCTGTCGGCAAAATCAAGCTTTGCCCGTCCGATCGAATATACGACGCACAGACATGCAAAAACGTTAAAAACGTCTATCCATGAATTGTATGTATTGGCCCGGCCGTAATCGGCCGTGGTCAGCATTCCGGTATATATAGGGGTTGTAATGATGGCAACGGCTCTTATCGATACATTGGCTATCGTGTACCACACACCCGACTTTACGACCTTATTGCCTTCCGATGCTGCATTATCCATTAACGAACATATTCTCCTGTAAGATCGTATCGTCCTCGATATCGACTGCGGCAACGCATCCGGCTATTTTCTCCATACGTTCCGGCGATATTCCGGTACCCGGACGTTTGAATGTCAGCATTTCCTTTGTGATAACGCTTCCCTTCGGAATCCTGCATGCGGATACAACCGACCTTCTTGCGTTTTTCCTGGCGGCGCTTTCTGTCTCAAGGCTCACCAGATCCGCACTGCCTCGGAGCATATCCATTCTCTCTATCGACGAGAGTATCGCACGGGCATCATCGGGATCCATTGCGTGGTAGTGGTCGTTGCCTTTAAGCGTTTTGTCGAGAGTAAAGTGCTTCTCGACAAGCTGTGCACCGAGATTGTATGCGCACTTGATGACGTCGCATTCCGGCGTCGGTTTTGTATGATCCGAATATCCGATGTACAGATCGGGGAACTTTTCGGCAAGCGTTGCGATCTTGAGAAGATTTGCATCCTCAAGCGGCGTGGGGTATTCGAGCACACAGTGAAGGAGCGTTATCGGAGCATCGGTATTGCGTCTTATCGCGCTTACCGCCCGTTCTATCTCATCCTCGTTCGAGGCTCCGACAGACAGCAGGATCGGCTTGTTCTTCTTCGCCTGATACTCTATGAACGGAATGTTTGAAAGATCCGATGAAGATATCTTGTAAACGTTCATCAGTTCATCGAGATAGTCGGCCGACTCTATGTCAAACGCGGTCGAGAGGAATTCGATCCCGACGCTGTCGCTGTACTCTTTGAGTTCTTTGTACTCGTCATACCCGAACGAGTCGAACTTGGTGAACAGCTCATACTGCGATCTCGTCGGCTCTTCCGTGATATCCCAGTAATAAGGCGATGCCTTGGCCGCGAGAGTTCCGGCTTTGTACGTCTGGAACTTGACCGCATGTATGCCGGCTTCCTTCGCTTCCCTGATCATAAGTTTGGCGGCATCCATGTTAGAAATGCCGCGTACTTTTGCAATATCATAATAATTAACGCCTATCTCGGCTATAAGGACGAACCTGCCTTCGGCAAGTCTCCTCATTATGGTACTTTCCATGTTTCACCTCATATCAGGGAACCTTATCATCGGGCATATCCGATATAAAGTAACCCGCATCCAAAGCTTTTTGGTACCTCTCATATCCTTTTTCGTAAAAGACAATGAGCTCGTTTAACATATCGTCGAACTCCTGAGTCCTCTCCCTCTTTCCCGAGAATATCTCATCGGCCTGATCCATGAGTTCGAATATCTTTACCTCGGAGCCCGCACGCTTGACCGCCTCAACATAGCTTGCCGCCGAATGAAGCGAATCAACCGGACCGAACGAGAGGATCGCATCGCGAAGATCATCGAATGATGTTATCCTCGTTATTCCGTCAATGAGCGCGAACGGAACGTTTCCGAATATTATCGAGCGTTTTCCGAGAAGCGCCGCCTCGTATGCCGCCGTACCCGTTATCGTGATAACACCTTTTGCGTTCACGATCCACGGTTTGGGATCCTTGTAATAGTTGATCTGAACAAGGCGGACGTTGTGTATCTCTTTAACCTTTTTGTAGAACTCAAATCCTCTCTCGCCGAGCATCGCCTGATGTTCCTTGACATACAGTTTCCAGCCGATCGGGAGTGCTTTTGATACCTGCTCAATGAGATTGAGCTCATCAACATAGTACGAAGCCTTGACGAACACAGATGACTCCGGGATCAGATGAAGCGGCATGAACACATAGTCCTCGCCCTCAACAGGATCCTCGAAATATTTGTTCTTCCCGTACAGATATCTCTTCTTGAGTTCCTCTTCAAGATAGTAACGGATATACGGAAGCGACGGCGCGTAGAGCATCGGGCTCTTCTTCTTGAGTTTGAGGTTATGCTTCCTGATATCCATATCATAGAAATACTCGAGTTTTCCGTGCATAACCCGTGCGATCCAGATGAGTGAATCCCTCTCGTACTTGGATGTTACGCTCCCGGCAAACTCGCGGTTCATAATGGAGGACTCACGTCTGTAATTCTCGACGTATTCTATGCTCTCTCTTATTGCACTGTCGGGATGTGATTTTATCTCATTGAACAGATGGACAAAATACGGATCTATCCCGAACGCATTCTGGAAGCTCGGATACTTGTAATAACCAAGCTTCGAATACTCGATCGTCATGCACGGTATCTTCTTCCTGTAACACACCTCGCAGAGGATCGTGCGCTGAAGTTCCGCATTATCCATGTCAAATATCACGTCGGGCCGAAACTCCTCGATCAGTCCGATTATCTTCTTGTAGTTAAGTTCCAGCCAGTAAAGGTTCTCCGCATAGCTCGTGACCTTCCAGTACATTCGCCAGTGATAATGCCTCGTGTTCATCTGAGAGCTCATCAGCTGCATGTTCAGATTCTTGTAGTGGCTGTACTTCTCGTCTATCATCGACAGATATTCAAGATCATAAGGTGCATCGGACTCCTTGAGGCCCTTTACGAACTGCTCGCATATATCCCTCACGTCGTAGATCTTAACGTCGGGCTCGAGCTTCTTGAACTCGTAGTACGTATGCTCGTTGTAATATGTCTTGTTATAACTGCATTCGCTCGACATTATGAAAAATGCCGCGACCTCATTGTCCTCCTTGAGCTTTTCGGCCAGGAACCACAACGGTTTGCAGTAGGTCTCACGACATATCATCAGTATTCTCTTGTTCTTGAATATAGAGTCTTTAACCATCAGGGAAATCTCTCCAGTGTTGCAGCCGCTTCGGCCTGGCGGGTCTTCGTGTATGCCGCAAGGATCGCCGGTGCGCGAAGCGCCATAAATACCTTTATCTTAAGTGAGCGCGATACAAGCGGGTTCTTTGTCTTCGAAAGCGCTCTTACCTTATCCCGGTACCGGTTCAGATCATCCGCATCGGGTTCGCCTCCGGCAAGTTCGTTCTGTATCGCCGTCACATACTCGTAGAGCATGAAGTTGTCCGTCTCATTCGCAAGTTCGGGATGATTTTTTCTCAGGAACTCCTCCATAAGAACATCAGCCTCAATGTTCTTTCTGACCATACCGCTTCTCTTCGAATTGCTCCCGGACCTCTCTCGGAAATGATACATCGGGGTCGGATCGTACACCACCTTGTCGGCCTTTGACAAAAGCGCATCAACAACTATCCTGTCCTCAACCGTGATATCGGTCCTGAACGTCAGCCCTTCGAATATCTTTCTCGAATAAAGCTTGTCCCAGCAGTGCAGGAAAAATCCGTCGTGCCCGAGCGTCACCGCAACGGCTTCGGCGCCCGTCATAACCCTCGGGGATGCCGCCTCGTCATGAAGAGTCGTGTTCACGTACTCGTAAAATCGTCCGCATACCGCTATGTCAGCCGAATACTTCTCCATATTTCCGAGCATACTCTCGAACATCTCAGGCTCAATGTA
>JAEEGL011725117.1_pt1 | contig 19931 bp, 15 predicted proteins | sample 9134231 | NCBI WGS metagenome assembly JAEEGL01 (sample SAMN16246548, study PRJNA631951) | gut metagenome | biome: gut microbiome; feature: rumen; material: fiber-attached | host: Bos | place: Iran: Karaj | collected 2018-10 | reverse complement strand
ATACTCCTCACTATCCTATCATTTTAATTATATCAAAGCATTAAAAAAAATACCATTATATTATGGTATTTAATTATTATTAATTTGACTTAAAACACTAATTAATGAATTAGCATCTAAGAATAATAAAACTTTAACTACTCCATATAACGCTTTACGTACTTCTAGACCTTTAACTAAATTATCATTATTCTCTAATTGATATTTTCTAAGTCTATGATAATAATCTATAACTTCCTCTAATGTCATTTTAAAGTAGATATCAAATAAACTTTTCTTTTCAAAACCTACCATAAACAACCCCTCTTAATTGTGATAACTATAGCATATAATTAAATTTATTTTAAATTTGATACAAAAAAAAATACACCAACATATGTTAGTGTATTAATTAATCAACTTATAATCTGTTCTTTCCAAAACATATTTATAATTCATAATAGCATTATCAACCATTTTAATAGCTCTAAGTTTATTAAAATCATAAACCTTATCTAAAGCACTATTTAAAGTCTTTTTTAATTCATCCATATCAAAAGATTTATATCTAAATCCTTGATCTACTTTTTGAGCTATTTGTTTAGCATTAAAGAAATGTTGTTTAATAAACTCAAGATATTTATCTTCTATTAAAAAACCTAATCTTTCATCTACACTTAACATTGCAAAGAATTCTTTATTATCTTTGGTTTCACCTTCAACAGCTTCTTTATACATACCTTCAACAACATCTAAATCAGAATATTTAATTAATAACTCATTATAGTATTCTTTTTTTATTAATTCAACATATTTATCAGGAACACCAGAAATAATTTCATTAACAGTATTTAAATAAACCTCTTTTAAAAACTTGTTTTTCATATTATCTACCTTTCTTCTTTAAGTATTCCTTTTCCATTCTAAATGTTTTATAAAGAATCTCTTTGAATCTTTCTCTAGAGAAAATAGCACTACCTGGATTTGTTAAAATATCCATAACTTCAGTAAATACTTCAAACGGTTTAGTTCTATAATCAAGACCTGATGTAGCAGGAACTCTACCTCTCATATTAAGTTCTGAAGATAATCCATTAACATCATTGTTAAAGTAATATTTAAATAAACTATATTCAGTAATTGCATTATTCCTAATCATATCTCTTATAAAGATTACACCTTCTTGATATGAACAAAATTGAGCCCCTATTTTATTATATAAACTTTCTGGTCTTCTTTCTGCCATATATTCAGTAACAGCTTCATTAATACCATTATGTGTAGAAGAATTACCAATAGTTGTACTAAAACCAGATAACTTTCCATTATTCTTAGAAGATAATAAATGTAGTATCTCATGGAAAATATAATCTTGAACTACATTATCAGCTATTTCACTTGCACTAAGCTTTCCATTAGCAAGATCAATTAAATGTTGTTTAGCATCTTCTCTAAATTTATCAAATGCATCATAGTTTACTATACATTTATAACCATTAGCTAAACCAGTTGTACCAAAATCGCCAGTAACAGTACCCATATCATCACTAGATATAAAATTAACAAGATTTTCTAAATGAAGGTCATTTATTTGCTCTTGAGTCATTTTTAAGTTACTACCGTAAGCATCAAACAATTCTTTAGCTAAGCTATTTCTTATATAATCTTCAAAATGAACAGCATTTTGATCTAAAGAAGAATAATAACTTACAACAAATCTTCTACATTTTAATGAAAAATCTTTATCATCTATTTCATAATTTTTTAGCATATTTAATACAGCTGTGGCTACTTCATTAGGTGTAGTAGAATTTTTATAGAAATAATTATTTGAATCATTAAAATTATTATCAATTAACCAACCATTATCATCTAATAAATTATCAACAACGTATTTAATATCACTATAACTCATAGATTTATTTTCTAATCCATTATTATATGTAATTATAGTATTATCCTCAATTGGAATTAATTTAACTTCTTCATCACTAGAAACATTATTATCTACAGCATCCGAAACCATTTTATCACCAAGATCAAGATCAACGCTGTTGTTTCTTGGAATTCTAATAACTTTTAAATCAGGAAATTTCTTCTGTAATTTCAAAGCATCTTGGTAGTTATTTTCACCCTTGTAAGTACCATCAATAATACAAAAAATACCAGCAGGATTAAATCCATCAATAATTACTTCATTATAGACATTATCATTTGGATTTTTACTTTTAGTATCGAAACATTCCTTGATTAATTTTTCAGGAGTATCAATTTTAGGAACTAAAGTGTATCTCAATAGTTCATCAATACCATTCGCATTATTATTAGTGTATGTGTCTTTAGATGCAGCACCAACTATATTCTCTGGATTAAATATAAATCCGTATCCAAGTCTATATGTATCAGTTAAATTATCAGTTAAAAGAGATGTTGATACAAACCTTGTACAATAATCACCATTCCAATCTGTTGAACCCGTAGAATGACATAAAAACTTAAATGGATTACCTTCAACATAGTTTTCTACATGATTAACAGTTTGAGACCAATGATCTAAAATATCCTGTTGACAATACTTAAGGTATTCATCAATGCTATCAAAATCACCTTTTTCCAATAATGAATTAAATTTAGACTCAAAAGAAGCAATCTCATCGCTATTTTTATAAGATTGTAAACTAGAAATTATATCTTCTTTAGCGTGAATGTAATCTCTAGCTTTTTGATATTCTTTTAATGCATTATTTAAATTCAAACTAGCATTAAGAAAATTACTTAACTCCATACCACTTCCGCTGAATAAGCTATCAATATATCCAGAATTGTTTTTTTCAAAAGTATTATTACTAAAGCCCCTAATACTAGCCATCTTGTTTAATGCATTCACATATTTATCATAATAAGATTTAAAATAATTATCCGAAATTTTGTCTAATGGTATTTTTAAATTCAATTCATCTGCAAAGCAAATAGAATCTAAAAAATCATGTAATTCATAAGGTTTAAATTCATTAACATTATCATTAATATATGAATCTAATTTATTAATTAAAATATCAGAAACAGAAGAACGACCAATTAATAACGATTTAATTATTTCTAATGATTTAGGACTCATATCAATATGAGAAACTGCATAACCATTTTTTACAATACTTATACCTAAATCAGATTGTGCAGCTTCTAGCAATCCCTTATTAGCTCCCCTAGCAGTGTAATTAGATATTTCATCACCAGATGTTAGACAACCACTCTTACCATCAAGATGTTCTCTAACGCAATCTACTACGTATTGTTTACCATCAATTGTAACAACATTATAAGAATGTCCTCCACTAGATCCAAAGGTTCCTACCATTTGTTTACATTCTACTCCATATTTATAACATAATTCATCAAATATGTGAGCAAATCCTTGGCAAGTTGATTCTTCTGCTATTAAACCAATTAATCCCTCATACATAGCACTTCTATTACTTGGATTAGGATTATATGGAATATTATCTCTTAAATATTTATAGAAATACTCAACTTTTTCCCTGTCAGTCCAAGTCCAATCAAATCCAGAATCAATTTTTTCTAACTGTTCATTAATAGCTAAAAGTTCTGCTTTTGTATAAATAGTATTTCTGGCACTATTTTCTGCTGAAGAAGGACTACTAAATGAATTTAAAGTACCATCATCATAAGCACCAACAACTCTAACATTAACACCATCAGGTAAACTATTTATAGACTCAACTGACAATGAATCAAATCTATCTAATTCAATTAATATATTACCATCTAAATTATCTTTTTTAACTTGTTCTATAACTTCATTAAGATTATTATCAACTTTATATACATAATCATAATCTTTATATACTTCTTTAATTTTATATTCTTTTTTAAATAAAGAATTATCTGATACCAGTTCACTAACAACAATTGGAGCTATAGCATTAGCACCTACACTAGTTAAATCACCAATAGAATCTGCACCAATTTTCCATGAAAGAGATTCAAGTGAACTATCTATACTATTTTTTTGAAATTCACTTAAAGAATCATTACCTGATATTTCATTTAAATAAGATTTAGTGCTATTATCTAAGCCTGATACACTAGAGTTATTAGAAGGCTTAGTTAAAATACTTCTTATATTATGAATATTATCAATCATAGAAGCATTTTGATCAAAAGGAATATTAATAACTTCAACACATAGTGCTTCATCAAAAACAGGTTTTAAACCTGGCAGTTTTAAATTATTAATATCATTTGTTTTACCATAGATATGTAAACCTTGTGAATCACAATAACAATCATATCCTAAATCTACAATGTCTTGACAAATTTCACTATATATATCATTAAAATTTTGATCATGAAGTAAGTTTGCAAACTCTTCTTCATTTAAATCACCAATTTTTTTAGATGATAATTTATCAAACTCAAGTGCCAATTTATAATCTTTATGCATTATATCTTGATAATTTGTACCTTCTAAATATTTTAAATGATGGTCTACAGCATATAATAATTGATTTTTCAATTCAGGAGTCATAGTTAGAGTACCATCTTCACCTATATTATCTCTAATTAAATCATAAACGTTATACTCAAAACCAGTATAATTATACCAAGTAGTTTTATTTGCATAATTTATTAGTTCCCCTAGTCTTTGTTCAGATAAAACATAATTATCAAGTGGCATATCATTAATAAGTTTCTGAACTCCATTTAGACCTTCCCTAGCATAAATTTTTGAATCTATATTTACCAAAGGTATTCCAAAATAATCAGCCCATTTTAATGTAGCGTCATTAATAATACCATCAGTAATTAACAAATAATTTGGAGGATATTTAGTTAATTCACCATTTTTATCCTTTATATATCTATTCATTACAATTTCAGATAAACATTCATTTTGTAACTTATTTTTATCTGATAAACCCTTTATGTGTTCAAAAGTATCATATTGTAATTTTCTTTGTTTAATTGGTGATTTAATCATTGGAGTACGATTATCACTTGGACAAACTTTACTAATTTGATCTTCAGCTATATTTGAAAATCCTAAAACCAAGTTTTGACGCTGCATAAATTTACTTTTAACATCACTAATATTAGACACACTAATAAAATTAGCTCCAGGTCTATTCATATCCATCCAAATTTGAGGATTATCAGCTAATTGTTCCACAATTTTTGCAGTTCCAGTTTGTACATAATTTTTAATTGGAACACCATGTACTAACATATCAAATTCACCAGTTACATTAATTATTGGAACCTGTTTACCATTATAATCTTTATATGTAACTTTATATTTACCAGAATTATCATTTAATGCTTCAGCAGGATTAAATAACTTATCAGTATAATTTTTTAAAGTTTCCTGTGCTTTTTTAATTTCAATTTTGTAGTTTTGATTATATCCTTCAATACTATTATATGAATTATTAACATCTACAATACCATCGATATATTTAGGGTTAACATATTGTTGTACTCCATCTTTAATAATAATATCATTATTAGGATTATTAAGTTCACTCTTAGGAATAGCAAATATTACTACTCCACCATTTTCATTTCCGTGGTTTTTATAATGTCCACCACAAGCTATTTCAGATATTAAACCTTCAATAGATACAGTTGAATCTGTAGCATTAAATATTTCATCACCATATTCTGCTAAGAATGATATATTCTTACCTAAATCATTGATAAGATTAGAGCCAGTATTATCAGTTACATTAGAAAATGCACCTGAAGATGAATGACCAGTTAAAGCTAAACCACTATCAAAGAATGTATCATAAGCTCCATCAAGTGTAGCAAAAGAACCCATTCTATGAATACCAATTAGTAAATCAGGATTACTTTGTAACTCTATTATTCTATCAACAGCTTCCATCATAGCTTGTTGATCAACATTAGGATTAACACCAATGTTATATAACATATAATTAGTTTTACCAATATTATCAGATAAGCTTCTAACTTTATCAGCAAACTCTTTTCCTATTCTCTTATCAATTATTTCATTTGCAATTTGTGTTCTAAGTGCTATAGTAGCAGCATCTGCATCTTTCTTTTGAGTAAGTAAACAAAATTCTTGTTCTAATGGAGTATCTTTAATATATTCCTTAAAAGCTTCAATATTACCATTTTTTTGAGCATATTCAAAAGCTTTATTAATATCATGTCCTTTTTCATATATATTAGATATTTTATTAATAGAACTTTGTTTTTTACTATTTTGTTTTAACTCAGCATAAAAATCACTTTTAATTTTATTGATATTATTTTTATCAGCTATAAAAGCTTGTACTTCTTGTCCAGCTTCAGTATTTGGATAAGTATCATATGCCATTTTAGATACTTCTTTATAAAATAAATTATCTCCTTCTTTAACTAGAACAAAATAAGCACCTTCAGGATTTAATCCATCTAAATTTAAATTACCATCATAAGATATTGCTTGATCATCAGCATATCTAACTTTTAAAGCACCACTATTAACAAGACTATCACTTGGATCTATTTTAACAGCAGTAGCTGTTAAAGGTAGAGTATCTAAGTTAGTTACAAAAGCACCAACTGTTGGAATACCATTAAACATAAATGATTTTCTATTACCGTATGATGCTATCATATCACTGGCTTTTAGATATCCTTTTTGTAATATTTTAGAAACGTCATTTGTAAAATGATATAAACCATTATTCTTAATTGATTCATTTAAACCTTCAATTGAACTTGTATCTTGATACTTATATTTATTAATATTAGAAGATAACATATTACCTGCATCTTCTAAAGCAGATCTATTACTTACTACCTCGTTTACTACATCATTAATATTTTCTCCATTAGGGGTTATATTAGATGCATTATCTTGAGTATTAGTACTATTATCTATAGACTCTATTACACTGGAATTACCACCATTTACTTTTCTAGCTAATACAGCACTAACTATATCATTGATATCTTCACCATTATTAGATCTTTGTAAAATATCTTGTAGATCTTCTTCATTTAACGTTATCTGAGTATTATGTACGACTAAGTTAATAGTGCTTTTCCCACCATTTAACAAACCAGCAACCAAAGCACTTTGAAAGAATGTTTTAGCTGCACCTTCAGAGAATTCATCAAAGTTAAATTCTTTACCCAATACAATATCATCGATAACTGCAGATTTAAATAAATCTTGTATTACTTCTTCTCCACCCTCTTGCACCATTTCTCTTAATTGTTTAACAGCAAATTTTCTAAGAGTAAGTTTTCCAGCACCATCTAGCATAGTAGAGATACCAATATTTTCAATACCTCCGAGTGCAGCTTCTAAAACAGCATCAGATGTAGCAGACCATGCAGCATAAGCCATAGCTTTTTTTCTATCATATCCCTCATATAACATTTGTGCTTTTGTTTGACCATAAGAAGATCCACCAATTAATGTAGAAGAGATACCAGATAAAATTAGTGGTGAAGTCTCAGGAGCTAAAATTGAAATAGCAGTTGAAACGGACATTGGAATAACCATATTGCCTGCACTTTGAAATGTAGAATATATATTACTTTGCATTGAAGTTAAATAACTCATATATACCATAACTTCATAATCTTGAACAGTCATATCATCATCAATAATTTTGCATAAACCTTCACCAAAGTCATATACACCATCATTAAAACCAGTGACTGCAACCATAATCTCATTTAGTAAAGCATCTTCTATATTGCCATCACTATCTTTCGATAATAAAGCAATTCTTTGCATAGCTTTTTCAGTACCTTTTAACTGATTAATTGGATCTTCTATAGCTAATAAGTATTCACTGGCTTTTTTAGAATCAGTTTTTTTCAAATAATTATATATTTCTAAATATTGTCCACCCAGTTCATTAACATATTTTTCATCACCAATTGGATTTTCAATTAATTTATCTAAATCCTTTGTATTTTTAAAATCTTCTAATAACGTTAATAAATTATACTCCATTTGAGCATATTCATTATCATTATTTTTTTCTGTACCTCTTAATATCTCTAAGTTTGTTAAATTATTTTTTTTAATTTCTAAGAATTTTTCATAATCTTGATATTTAAATCCTTTAGTAGCTTCCAATCTATTAAATTGTTCTTCGATGTAATCATTTCGGATATTAAGGTATTCAATATATGCATCACCTTTATGTGATTTTTCACAAAATTTTTCAAAAGTTAAATTACCATCTTCAACACTTAAGCCATATTCTTTTAACATTTCATAATCAGGATAACCATGTTTTATATGATTATATAAATCTCTAACATTACTATCATATCTATTTACATATAAATCCCAATCATACATAGTTTGATTATATTCATCATATATAGAATCAATTATCTTTTTATCAGCTTCCAAGCCTTCTTGAATACTATCTATATATGTAGCTAAATCTCTATTTTCTTTCTTTTTAATTTCAACTACTCTTAAATATTCTTCTTCAGTTAGTCCTCTTTCTAACATTTCTTCAGTTAAAACAAACTCACCAGTTTGTTCTACTTTTTTAATATCACCAAAATCAAAGAAATCCATAACTGCAGAAGAAGCCTGATCTAATTTTGTAGATGCGGCTTCATTAACCTTTTCTATAAGACCAACTGAAGCAGAGGCAGCAGAGGTCATAAAACCATTAACTGAACCAGACATATTATGTTTAGTTGCGTTTGTGTTAATTACTGACATACTCCTCACTATCCTATCATTTTAATTATATCAAAGCATTAAAAAAAATACCATTATATTATGGTATTTAATTATTATTAATTTGACTTAAAACACTAATTAATGAATTAGCATTAGTTTTAGCTTTACTAGCAGCAGCTGTAGCTCTTTTATATTCTTCATTAGATAATATTTTTCCATCTGCAGTTACAGTATTTGATAATGTACTATTTAATTTTTTTATCATATTATCAAGTTCATTGATTTGATTCTTCAATTCATAAGCTACATTAAGAGCATATCCATAATTTTTCATTTAATCACTCTCGTTTCTGTGGATTCCAAATGATCAGACCCTAATATTTTAGCACCCAAATTTCTTAAAGCAATATGTTGTTGAATTCTTCTTCTAAGAACAAAAATATTATTACTATGGATATTGCTAATAGTTTTCATCTTAGCATTTAATTCCATCAATTTATTATCTAATGATGTACTATTATTAGTTTTGTATTGTTCATTAAAAGATATAATAATAGCCCTTAAATTATCAAAGGAAACATATTCGTCATTACAGTATAAATTCAACTTATCAACAACTGTAGACATGTTATCTTCATCTAAAAATACTATATTATTCATATTTTACCTCCTTTAAATAAGTGGCCTTATATCAGTTTCAGTTTCAACATTAATATCGAACTTTCTTATCATATTTGCAGTATTCTTTTCTACATCAATTATCTTATTAATAGTTCTTCTATAATCGTTTTCAATCGTTCTAATACTAACTTCAATACTACTTATTTTATAATTAATATCACTAAGTATTTCTCTTACTTTATAACATGAATATAAAGATTGTACTTTTCCTTTAATAGAACTAATCATATTTTTAATAGCATTTATTTGATTAAAAACATATGAGGCATTATCTAGATTAAAATTAACCTTATTTCCAATTTTACTATAGTTAGACACTATATAATCATAAATTCTCACTAATTCATTTAAATCTTGTATAAAAATATTAACCTTATTTTTTTCTTGATCAACAGCATCATAAAACATAGTAAACTTGTTACTATTAGCATAGGAATGAGAAAAGTTTAATTCATTATATAAATTCAAATAAGTATTTTCATATTCGCTAATCTCACTATTTAATTTATTTAAATTATCTTTTAATAAAGATACATTAACCTGCATATTTTACACTCCTATTTTCATATAAATATTACCATATAAACAAAATATATGTCAATTTATTCAAAAGAAAAAAGTTAATGATTTAACATTAACTTTGTAAGTTACTAACATTAACAGATTGTAATTTGTCTCTTTCCATTATTTCATTAGACATTCTGTCTTTTAGTGATTGTTCTAATTCTTTCATTTCAGTATCAAAATGATTTTTGATTTTGTTAATAGAATCAGTTAATGCACTTTGTTCTTCAATATCTAATGCATCAGCACTTTTAACTCTAGAAGCAATTCCATCTAAAATAGAATTAATTCTATTTACCATGTTATTCATTGGAACGTTGATAGTATTTAAATCAGCACCATCAGCAACACCAACTTTATTGTTTGGTAATGTGTTATTAATATTCATTGTAGTATCTGGTTTACCAAAGTTAAATCCTGAATATGAAATATTTTCATTTTCAACACTATTAAATAAACGAACAGCATTAGAAATGTCATTATTCTTTTCAGAAAATACTGAAGTTATAGCATTAGCTAAAGAATTTAAACATTCTCTAATTTCGCTTACTAAAGCTTTTGAACTATTAGAAACCCAGTTTTCGTTGAAAGCAGATGCTAATTCGCTAGCTGAAGCTTTAACTTGTCCTACATAGTCTTCTGCAGCACCATTAATAGATGCACACATACTTGATAATTTTCCTTGATCCATTGCGGCCATATCATCATCTCCCTTCAACCCTTATAATAAGGCCCAATGCAGTAGAAACTAATCTCTACAATTAAATAATATCATTAAATAAATAATATGCAAATAAAAAACTAATTTTACTTTACATTATGTGTAAAGCAAAAAGAAAGGACTTATCCTTTCTTTAATAACAATAATTCAGTTCCATTTCTAATATCTGTATCTATGATTAATTCATTATTGTTATATATCTTACCATTACTCTTGTTAATCAATATAAATTCATCTTGAACATTAAATGATAAATGTTCTAAATCACAAATACATTTAGCTATCATAGCTTTAACTTTCCACATTACTTCATTAACGGGAATAAATAAATCATAGGTTTCTTTTAAAGCAAATGAATCAACTTTAATTAATACTTTATTATTCATTTTCATCCCCCTTACTAACAAAATCAATTAAACGACATAGAACTGCATTACTTTCATTAATAACATATCCCATATCATTTTTAATTTCTTGAAGCATTTCTTTCTTAATATTAGATATTCTAAATAAAGTTTGATCTCCAATACCTTTACCAATCCAAATACCATCATTAATACTAAATAGTGAACTGAACCAAGATTCAAATGCAAATGTCTTAATCTTAGTAGCATCATCAATAATAATTACAGATAACTTTTCATACTTTTTAATTAAATCTAACAATTTAGAGAATTTATCCTTATCTATAGATGTCATAAATTTATTAAGTCCATAGATAACAAGTGTACCTTCAATAGAACTATTCTTATCAATAAGCTTTTGAACATAATCTAATAAGATATCTAAATACTTATCAAAAGAACCAGCACAGTAATTAGGATATATTTTCTTATCTAATGCTAAATCTTTAGCACCATCAATTACTAGTAACATATGATTTGGTATTCTTCTAAATTCATCTAATAAAGATAAAGCAAAGTTTTTAATATTAGCTAATCTATTAGAAGAAATAATATTACCAATAGATAAAGTATAATCAAAGTAAGCTATATCTAAGTTTTTCTTTATAATACCTAGTGGGAATTCCTTATTACTAATCACTTTATTGCTAACATCATTTAATCTTACAATATCTGGTAATACAGGAATACGTTTAGCATAAACTTTAGCATTTTCTTTTATTGATAATATTTTATCAACTAAGAATTCACTTTCGTTAACTCCTTCATCAACAATATGAGCAACTTGGAATTCATGTAATGCACCATCTAATGCTAATATACCTCTACCATTAACATCTCTTGGTGTATTCTTTAACTTAATATTAAATATTGGTGTATATTCACTTTCATCTTTTAAATGGAATGCATAAGTTAAATCAAAGTTTTGACTTATCTTATTAGATACAGATGACATAGTATTACATGTCATAATAAATATTACACCATATCTATTTGAATCTCTAAGTAACTCTGGTAATTCATCATATAAATTATTATAAGCTTCATATATAGAATCATAATTATTAAATATAACACTAATAATAGGTAAATCATTATGTTCCTTAATATAATTACTATATTCTCCACCATAATCTACAAATAATTTTTTACGTTTAGTAAGTTCATCTTTTAATAATCTTAATAAATTATAAAACTTTTCATCTTCACCAGCATATACTATGCCACCAACTTGAGGAGCACTAGCAAATTTTCTTAATGATTCTGAACCATAATCAACAATATAATAATTAATCTTACTTGCATCATAACTATTAATAGTTGAATAAATTAATGTATTTAAGAATAATTCTTTTTCTAATCCATCTAAACCATATATTAATGTATTAGCTTTATAATCAAACTTAACTACACCTTGTTGTTGTAATTCTGGTGCATCATATTCACCAATAACAGCACTAACATTTTGTTCATTAACATTATATTTTTCTTTTACTTTATCAACTAATATATTAGCAGGAATATTATCTAACCATAATCTCTTAGAATATAGGTTTTCTTTTTTAGCAACTTGCATTATATGCTTTAATATTGCAGTGATTTGTTCACCTTGAGCAGCAGCCTTTTTACCATTAGATCCAGATACATTCTTAATTCTATAACCTAAATTATCAATAAAGTTAATAGATTTATCAACTTGTTTAATATAAGCATCACTAGGGAAATATTTAGCACCGCACCATGCACTTTGACCTAATGCATAATATTCATCATAACCAACTTGTAAATAAAATCTACCAGTTTGTTTTAATGAAGCTGCATCGTTTTTCTTTAACATTTCTTTAGAGTCACTAGCATCTTGTACTTTCAAACATACTCTAAATTTAGTATTAGACCAGATTTGATCATTAACAACACCACTTGGTTTTTGTGTAGCTAATATTAAGTGTACACCAAGTGAACGACCAATACGTGCAGTTGAAATTAAACTATCCATAAAGTCAGGTTGTTGAGATTTTAATTCAGCAAACTCATCACAGATGATAAAAAGATGAGGAATTGGTTCTTGTAATTTACCATCTCTAAAGCAACTTTGATATTTATAAATATCCATAGTTGATTCACCTAAAGTGTCTCTTGCTTCATTAAATAATCTTTGTCTTCTTTCTAACTCTGAATTAATAGATACTAAAGTTCTATCCATCTCTGCTTTATCAAGGTTTGTTATTGTACCAGCTAAATGTGGAAGACGAATACCTGTTGTTTCATTTTCAAATGCACCAGCAAGTCCACCACCCTTATAATCGATTAAGATAAATGATACTTCATTTGGCGAATAGTTAATTGCCATTGAAAGTATATAAGTAATGATAAACTCAGATTTACCTGAACCAGTCATACCGGCAATTAAACCGTGTGGACCATGGAACTTTTCATGTAAGTCTAAGAACATTAAACTTCCTGATGAATCAACACCAATCTCCGCTCTTAAACTTCTTGTTGGATCATTACTTAACCATCTATTTAATACATTTAATTGATCAACTTTACCACACTTTTCCATTTCTAAGAATGTAATAGCTTCAGGTAATGATGTTTGTTCATCATTTAATTGAATAGGTACATTAGCTAATGACTTAGCAATTGCCATCATATCAATATTATAATGAATTTCATTAATAAAACTATCTTGTTCTTGTTCTTCAAAAGCATTAATTAATACATTAGATTTCTTATCATCCATTGTAATAAAATTATTACATTTACTTGGTAAATTAGACATTCTATTTTCTAAGAAAATAAATGAGAAACCTAAATCTTTTTCTGATTCTGAAACATTATCAATTAAATCATAATGTTTAAAACTTTCATAATCATCTACTAATATTAAATAATAAGGTTTATTTGGAGTTTTACCACCATCATTAGATCTAAATGATACTTCAGAAGATAAGTAATTACATACATTTTTAGCAGCTTCACTATTACTAGCAAAGAATCTAATTTCTTTATTATTACTAAAATTGTGATTTAAATATTTAATATAATTAAAATCATTTTCATTTTCTTCATTGGTTATAACGACTATTTTTAAATCATCATAATTATAGAATGTAATTAATTGTAATAAAATATTATTTAAGATATTAATTTGAATATTTCTATTACCCATAATAGCAGTTAATTTATTCTTACTAAACGAATAACTAGCAGGAACATTTTCAATATATTTAAATTGTTCAACTAATTCATTAGTTCTCTTCTTTAACTCACTATCATCCATAGTAAATCCTTCTTCAGGATATTCAACTCTACATTTTAGTTTTTGTCTACCCATACCAAGTCTAACTTCAAGTAAATCATCTTGGTCTAATCTTTTATCCCAAAAACCTATTTGTTTTTGATTAATTATTTTAATACATTCATCAACTGTAATTAAGTTTTCGTTTAAAATAATAGATTGATTTAAAGCAATTTGAGTTAATTCTTCACGCTTTTCATCAAAATATTTAGCAAATTTTAAACTTGTCTTATATTCGTTATCTTCACGATTTTTCTTATTAAAATGTCTAATCAACAAAGGCCATAAGAACATTGACATAATCATAGCAACACTTGTTGCAACCTGTGGCCAAGCAGCAGCCCAAGTTGTTGTACCATTAGAAATTTGCATTAAAACATTAACTAATGTTAAAGCAGATGTAGCACCCATTGTAATCATAGGACCAATAGTTAAGAGAAGTGGCATGTCCTGTTGATTACCAAATGAAGGTGGCTTATCTATCTTTATTACTTCTTCTTCAATTCTTCTTCTAATTCTAGGAGCTTTATTATAATAATCATCTTTTCTATAAAGAGGCTTATCTATAATCTCTATAGCTTCATAATCACTTAATGAAGGAAGATTATATGCAGTCACTGTAGTGCTAAATCTAGAATTTTTGTTAACAAATATCTTGTTATTAACAACTAACAATCTTAAACCATATATTTCTATTTCATCACCACTTGATAAAGGAGTTTCCACACTAGTTAATAAACTTTTATTTCTATAAACATTATTATTATCTTTTTTAATATATAAATTATCAGATCTTTTATATAATACAATATCTAAAGTCTTATAAATAGGACATTTATAAACAATATTAGTTCCTTCTTTATTACTAATCACCAATGGATTAGATAAATCATACTCATAAGGAATAAAATTATCTAGACTCTTACCTTCAACATATAATAAGTACTTTTGTTTATCATTTTCTAATACATAAAAACTATCTTTTTTTAATAATACTCTTTCAACATATTCATTACCATTAACAATTTTCACATCATTAGATTGTACTAAATACCAATTATCATTATCAGAATCTACATTTATTAAGGAGCTATCATTTTCTAAGGCATAAAAAGAATAACTACCAGATATTTCTATTGGTAATTTAAAAGTCATAATGTTATCTTTTAAGTATAACAATATATTCATAGCCAACTCCTCTTATTATGTAAATAATTATATCATAATTACATAACAAAAAAAAGATGTAAAAACATCTTTATAAATGATCTGAAAAATAGTTACGAGTGCCATCGCCAGAGTAATAAATTACATCAGGATTAACATTTCTAATACCACAAATTGCATCATTTAAAACACTTTGAGCATCATGTAATTTTTGTTGACCCCAGTCAGTATTATAATATCGACCACCTGGTTGATAAGCCAAGTAACTCTTACCAAATGGAAAATAATCTTTCTCTAAAACATCTCTAACACTAGTCCCAGAACCAGCTTTTTCTAATCTATTTAAAACTGTACAAGTAACAGCTAACATATCAGACTTATTATTTGCACCTTCACCAGCAATAACAGCAACCATTAAATCGTAATCACTTTGAGATAATGTTCCTTCTTGTTTATTATAAGATTCATCAGGAACAATTCTATAATTACGATTATCAAGTGTAACAACACCTAAAGATGATTTAGCAATATCACTTGCTTTAGATTTAGAATTAATACCTTGCGAATACTTATCTTTTAAATAATCAATACCTCTAGAAGGATCATTGACTTCTTCAATATGTTCTACAACTGGAGTTGTATTATTTTGTTGAGCATCAATTAAATCATCAGTATTTAAAGTAATATTTTCAGATGATTCTTCAACTTCTTGAATTTGTTCTACAACCTCTTCTTTAGGAGGTTCTTCTGTTATAGTTTCAACTGGAGTTGAAGGATATTCTACTTCTTGAACTTGTTCTACAACTTCTTCTTTAGGAGGTTCTTCTGTTATAGTTTCAACTGGAGTTGTATTATTTTCTACTTCTTGAACTTGTTCTACAACTTCTTCTTTAGGCTCTTCTGTTATAGTCTCAACTGGAGTTGTATTATTTTCAACATCTTGAACTTCCATAACAGTATTTTCATCAGTTAATTCATCTTTATTAATAAAACCTACTGCAACTCCTCTATTTTTAACTAAACCAATTCCGTTTTCATCAAATGTAACTTCTAAAACATCTTCTAAAACACCTTGATTAGCGTGTTTAGCATTAGCTTGATTAGAAGCATCATATTTATTTGTATAAAACATACTGATATCTTTTTTGCTTATTTTCTTAATATTGTCTGCCATATTAATCTCTCCTAATATCATTTTAAAGTATAATAATAAATATAGTCAATTAACTTTACCATTATAAATGTAAAGCATTATATAAAATTTAGTATAGCTTTATATAATTAATAATGCTATAATTATTCAAGAATAGAGGAAGTATATATGAGAAAGAAAATAATAACATTGCTATTGATTGGATTAACATTCTTTTCAAGTATAGGAAACATCAATGCAGAAGCAACAATTCTAAACATCGAGGAAGTAGATCCTATTTTTAAAAGAAATTTCAAAAAAATGATTGGATCAGAAATAACAACACAAATTGATAAGACAAATAAAAAATATAAATTAACTGGAGAAAATACAGAAGAAGGACTATCATTTAATATTGGTGAAGATTATATTGAATATGTAGATAATACAACATTAGAAGGAAATGCAGAAGAAGCTATGACAAGTATGGCTACATTTTTAATAATGGGAACTATGATTCAAACAGTTATTGAAGCAAGTGGAATCGAAGATAAAACACTATCAGATAAATTTGATATTGATTTATTAAAAACTGACGAATCATATAACAAATATGGATTAAAAATAATTACTGAACATTATGAAAATAATAATGATAGTGAAACATTAAAATCAAGCATTTCATATGATTACATTAGATATTTTAAAATGTCATTAAACACAGAAAAAATTCAAGCATTAATGAATACTTATGGTGTTGAGAAAAAAGAAGAAACAGACCCAGAAGTTGATCCTAAAACAGATGATGAAGAAACAAATAAACCAGCAGTAGTTAACGAAGATAAAAAAGAAAACAAACAAAACATAGAAAACCCAGACACAGGTGCATTTATGTCATTACCAATGTTAATATCATTATTATCAATTGGATTTGTAGTTATACTACTAGCTAGAAAATATACATCTTTTAGAAGATTATAAAAAGACTTAACAGAGTCTTTTTTTATGTTATAATTTTTATAGGAGTGAACATTATGAAAAAATATTTATATGATTACATAAAAGAAATAGATGAAATAATAAATAATAAAAAAATAAAAGACGATATTATTAAAAATCATTTAGTAAAAATACAATTTTTTCAACACGAAAGATTAATCCATTTAATAGTAACTATATTCTATGCATTATTCTTTCTAATATTCTTTGCCTTAGGTTATTTACATTACTTATTCTTTATTCCTACATCTTTAATATTAATATTACTAATATGTTATATTATTCACTATTTTCATTTAGAAAACGGTGTACAATATCTATATAAACAATATGATAAATTAAAAGAGTTAGCTAAATAAAAGTTAACTCTTTTTACATATATGATATAATCAAAAAGGAGGTTATTATGAAAGAACTTATATTTGCAACAGGTAATGCTAGTAAAGGAAAAAGATTTTCAAAAGGATTACTAGAAAATAATATCCAAGTTTTAACACTTAAAGATTTAGATTTAAAACTTGATGTTGAAGAAAATGGTACAACAGCAATTGAAAATGCTAGAATCAAAGCTAGAGAATGTTTTAGATTAACTCATAAACCATCAATGGGTATGGATGACACTTTATATCTTGAAGGTGTAGATGAAGATAAACAACCAGGTTTATTTGTAAGAAGAGTTAATGGTAAAACCTTAAATGATGAAGAAATGATTGAACATTATATTAATCTAGTTAAACAATACGGAAAAGATGGAAGATTAGATTGTAAATGGATATACGGAATGGTAGTTATTAATGAAGATGGTGAAGAATTTGAATATACTTGGAGTAAAGATAATATCTATATGGTAGATACAGTATCTAATATAATTAATCCTGGATATCCATTAAATTCATTTACCAAATATAAAGTATTAGATAAATATTTATCAGAAATAACTGATGAAGATAAAGAATTAATTAAAGTAGATGAAAGTGATGTTGTTAACTTTATAGTTAAATCACTAAGCAAAGATAAAATACTTAAAAAAGTTGACATACAATAAAAAATATAATAGTATAATCAACAATTATTAAACGGGGGATATTACATGGAAAAAGATAAAAATATTATTTACAAAGATAATACACTAAATTATAGTTATCTATATAAAGATAATATTAAGAAAGACTATTTAAAAAAATATGAGAAAACAACATCAGACACTAACGGTATGAGTTTAAGTGAACTAATACATAATTTAAGTTTAAACGATCTTGAAATAACTATTATTTACTATGAAAGATTATTTGGAAATGTATTAAATCAAATTCCATATCTTTCTAGTAAAAAAGAAGAAGACACATTTAAAGGATTATTTTATAGCTTACCTAGTTTATTAACTAAACTAAGAAAAGAAAGAGATTCTAAATTTAATATGCTTAGTTATAGTGAAAAAATAAAACATCATATGAATATGAAACAAGCATGTAATAGTATTTCTTCATCACCAAGAAGATAATAAAAAAAAACACTAACAATCGTTAGTGTTTTTATTTTTATCTAGTTGAAGATAATTCATCATTGCATTGTTGAACTGAATTAACATCTCTTTGATATTTACTAATAGCGTTTTTATAATATTCAATATTAACTGAATCAAATCCATTCATTCTAATATTACGTTCATATAAAGCAATATTAACATTATCAAATAATATAAATTTAGCAATTCTAGATCTACTTATTTGATCTAATAATAAAGCATCATATTCTTCACTATTTTTATATAATTCTGTTAAAGCTGATAAACAACCGCCTGCTAAAGTTTCCTCTGATAAAGGCTCTAAAGAAGCAGCTTTTCTAGCTAATCTATCAATATCATCTAAAGAAAAATTAACTTTCTTTTCACCATAATAATTTCCAACAATATCCTTAATTGTATTATCCATAATAAAATCCCCCTCTTAATTGAATGTCTAATATACTATCAAATATTAATATAAAAGTCAAATTTAGCAATATATATCCATTTTAAAATAGGTTATATTACCTTATATATGGTAAATAAAAAGTACTAATAAATGAAGTGAACCCTATTTTGGACACTTTATAAAAAAAGAGTCTTTTGATAAAATACTATCTCAAGAAAGGAGATAGTATTTTTATGGCCAAAAAAGGACAACAATTTAAAAAATATACAAATGAAGAACGTATAAAAATAGTTCAAGAATATTTAAATAAAGAAGCAACACCAACAATGCTTTCAAAAAAATATGAAATATCTATAAAAACTATTTGGAATT
>JAEEGL016070516.1_pt1 | contig 19933 bp, 14 predicted proteins | sample 9134231 | NCBI WGS metagenome assembly JAEEGL01 (sample SAMN16246548, study PRJNA631951) | gut metagenome | biome: gut microbiome; feature: rumen; material: fiber-attached | host: Bos | place: Iran: Karaj | collected 2018-10 | reverse complement strand
GATGTTCTCGGCGTTTTTCGCGCTCTTGTCCTTGAACTGGGTCATGCGCGAGAGCTCGCCGAACATCGTGTAGCAGTTGAGGATCCAGCCGAGCTCGGCGTGCTCGTGCACGTCGGACTGCAGGAAAAGGGTGTTCTTCTGCGGGTCGAGGCCGCAGGCGACGTACTGGGCCAGCTGCTCGAGCGTGCGGCGGCGCAGCAGCGCGGGGTCGTTGCGCGTGGTGAGCGCGTGCAGATCCGCCATGAAGTAATAGCAGTCGAACTGATCGGCCCGCTCGGCCCAGTTCTTGATCGCGCCGAGGTAGGAGCCCAGCGTCAGATCGCCGGTGGGCTTGATGCCCGAGAGCATGACTTTTTTCTTCTCGTTGTTGATTGTATCCATTTCGATCCCTCGTTTATACACAACCGGAGCGCCGCCGCTCCGATCTCCTTGACAAATTCATATTTTATCAAAAGAACATCGGCTTGACAAGCCGCAGTTTCTAAAATAAGATAGGAGGCTGTGAACAACGATGTCTGCGCGGGGAAAACGCCGCGCAGGTCTGGAGGATATTATGATCGATCAAAAATGGTTCGACGAGATGGAGGCGCGCATCCCGCGCGGCGAGGTGCGCACGCGCTTCGCTCCCTCTCCCACGGGCTACATGCACGTGGGCAATCTGCGCACGGCGCTCTATACCTATCTCATCGCCCGCCACGCGCACGGAAAATTCCTGCTGCGCATCGAGGACACCGACCAGGGCCGCTATGTCGAGGGCGCGGTGGACGTGATCTACAAGACGCTCAAAGAGTGCCATCTCGAGCACGACGAGGGCCCGGATCTCGGCGGCCCCGTCGGCCCCTACGTGCAGACCGAGCGCCGTCCCTTCTACGGCAGATACGCCGAGCTCCTGATCGAGCGCGGCCACGCCTACCGCTGCTTCTGCGAGAAGACCGAGAGCGAGGAGGACGCCGGCGAGTTCGAGCGCGGCGACGATCCCTGCCGCTCGATGAGCCGGGAGGAGGCGGAGCGCCTCGCCGCCGAGGGCAGGCCCTACGTCGTCCGCCAGCGCATCCCGCATGAGGGCACGACCACCTTCCGCGACGAGATCTTCGGCGACATCACGGTGGAGAACGCCTCGCTCGACGACCAGGTGCTCATCAAGCGCGACGGCCTGCCGACCTACAACTTCGCCAACGTGATCGACGACCACATGATGGGCATCACCCACGTCGTGCGCGGCAGCGAGTATCTCTCCAGCGCGCCGAAGTACAACCTCCTTTACGAGGGCTTCGGCTGGGAGATCCCGAAGTACGTGCACTGCTCCCCCGTCATGCGCGATCAGCACAACAAGATGTCCAAGCGCCACGGCGACCCGAGCTATGAGGATCTGATCGCGCAGGGCTTTCTGACCGACGCGGTGATCAACTACGTCGCGCTGCTGGGCTGGAGCCCCAAGGGCGAGCAGGAGTTCTTCACGATGGACGAGCTGAAGGAATGCTTCGACCTCTCGGGCATCTCCAAGTCCCCGGCGATCTTCGACATCGAGAAGCTGCGCTACTTCAACAGCGCCTACATCCGCGCGATGAGCCCCGAGGCCTTCGCCGCCGTCGCCGAGCCCTGGATCCGCAGGGCCGTGAAGAACGAGCGCTGCGACGCCGCGGCCATCGCCGCGCTGCTGCAGCAGCGCACGGAGGTCCTCGGCGAGATCCCCGAAAAGCTCGATTTCTTCGACGAGCTGCCCGACTATTCCACCGAGCTCTTCGTCCACAAGAAGTCCAAATCCGACGAGGCGAGCTCGCTCGAGGCGCTCGAGGCCGTGATCCCGCTTCTTGAGGCCCTTCCGGAATGGACGGACGAGGCGATCCTGGATACGATGGTCTCGCTGGCGGAGCGGATGGGGGCGAAGAACGCCCGCGTCATGTGGCCCGTGCGCATCGCCGCGGCGGGCAGGGCCGTCACGCCCGGCGGCGCGGTGGAGATCTGCCGCATCCTCGGCAGGGAGGAAACGCTTCGCCGCCTGCGCATCGGCGTTGAAAAGCTGAAGGGCTGAAAAGCGGGGCCGGCAGGCCGGAATTCAAAAAACGATCCCGCGGCGGGGAGCCTTCCTTCCCGCCGCGGGTTTTTCACATTCTGTTCAAAAAAACTTGCCGCTTTATTCATGACAAGGTCATATTTCCCGATTATGATAAGCGCAGCAATTTGAGAAAGCGTACATTTTCCATCTTACAGAAAAAAGAGGCTGTCGCCATGTTCGAGCCAGAAAACGAAAACGCCGCGCCCGGAGCCGGGAACGAGTCCCGCTACGCCGGCGGCTTTGAAAAGGAAAGCATTTATTCCGACGCCCATTACACGCCCGTCGGCGAGGGCGCCGTCCCGCCGCGGTATTACACCCCGCCCGAGCCGAAAAAGCCCGAGCCGCGGAAAAAGAGCGGCAAAGGCGGCCGGATCGTCGGCATCGTCGCGCTGTGTCTCGTCTGCGCGCTGCTCGGCGGCATCGCAGGCGCCTCCTTCATGGGCCGCAGCCTTGACGACAGGATCGGGGCGCTCGAACAGGCCCAGGCCGAGGAGACGGTGAGCCGCATCAGTCAGATCGCCCAGACCGCTCCGCAGACCAGCGCCGAGAGCGCGCCGGCCGCGGTCTCGGTGAAGCAGGACAGCTCCGCTCTTTCCGCCTCGGCGATCTATGAGAAGGCCTGCGAGCAGGTCGTCGGCGTGTCCACCGAGGTGACCTATACCAACTTTTTCGGCATGAACAGCTCCTCCGCCGTGTCCGGCACGGGCTTCATCATCTCGGAGGACGGCTATATCCTCACCAACTACCACGTGATCGAGCTGGCCGCGCAGAACAGCAAGGACGTCGACGTGATGCTGCACGACGGCACGCGCTACACCGCCTCGATCGTCGGCTATGAGAAATACAACGATATCGCCGTGCTCAAGATCGACGCGAGCGGTCTGAATCCCGTCCGCTTCGGCAACAGCGACAGCATCTCCGTGGGCGAGCTGGTCTACGCCGTCGGCAATCCGCTCGGCGAGCTGGACTTTTCGATGTCCACCGGCCACGTCAGCGCGCTTGACCGCGCGATCACCTCGGACGAGAGCGGCATCGCGATCAACATGTTCCAGATCGACGCGGCCGTCAACTCCGGCAACTCCGGCGGCCCGGTCTACAATTCCGCGGGCGAGGTCATCGGCATCGTCACGGCCAAGTACGCCGACACCGGCGTCGAGGGCCTGGGCTTCGCCATCCCGATCAACGACGCGGTGAAGATCAAGGACGATCTGATCACCAAGGGCTACGTCACCGGCAAAGCCTATATGGGCGTGTCGATCGACCAGCGCTACAACTCCCTGTACAGCCAGTATTACAACATGCCGCTCGGCGCCTACGTCTACTCCGTGGAGATCGACAGCTGCGCCGAAAAGGCGGGGATCAGAGCCAAGGACATCATCACGAAGCTCGGCGAGAGCACGATCACCGGCTACACCGATCTGACCTCCGCGCTGCACGGCTTTTCCGCCGGCGATACGACCGAGGTCACGGTCTACCGCGCCGGCGAAGAGATCACCCTGACGATCACCTTTGACGAGGCGAAGGGCTGATCTGCCTGAAATTGCTGCTTTTCTACTCCTTTATCCTCTCTTTCTCCCAAACATCCACAGCAAAACGAAGCGTCCCGTGCCCTCGAAAGAGCGCGGGACGTTTTGTTTTTTTCACGCGCACGCGCCGCGCCCGCCGCTCTTTCGGATTTCATCATCCTTTGCCTTGACAGCGCAGGCTTTTCCGCTTATAGTGGATTTGTTGAGATCACACGCTGCACGGGCCTTCCCTGTGCAGTTTTTTAAGGTGAGGGAAAACCATGATCGTCGTTCTCAAGCCCGGGCTCGCCCCGGAGGAAAAGCAAGCTCTGATCGCTCTCTTCGAGGGACGCGGTCTGCGCGTCGACGTCTCGGAGGGCGAACGGCAGACCGTGCTCGGACTTGTCGGGGATACCTCGTCCCTGGACGAGAGGCAGATCGCTTCGCTGCGCGGGGTCGAGTCCGCGCGGCGCGTGACCGAGGAATTCCGCCTCTGCAGCCGCCGCGAGCATCCCGCAAGCGCCGTCGCGCAGGTCGGGAACGTCCTCATCGGCGGCGGGCACTTCGCGCTGATCGCGGGGCCCTGCGCGGTCGAGAGCGAGGAACAGCTGCTCGCCGTGGCCCGCGCCGTCAGGGCGGCGGGCGCGGATATGCTGCGCGGCGGCGCCTTCAAGCCCCGCACCTCCCCTTATGATTTCTCCGGGCTGGGCGAGGAGGGCCTCGCGCTTTTGAAGCTCGCCCGCGCCGAGACCCATCTGCCTGTCGTGTCGGAGATCATGAGCGCCGAGCAGCTGCCCCTGTTCGAGGACGTGGACCTGCTGCAGGTCGGCGCGCGCAATATGCAGAATTACGAGCTGCTGCACGAGCTCGGCAGGATCGACAAGCCCATCCTGCTCAAGCGCGGCCTCTCGGCGACGCTGCGCGAGCTGCTGATGAGCGCCGAGCATATCATGGCCGGCGGCAACGAGCGCGTGATCCTCTGCGAGCGCGGCATCCGCACCTTCAGCGACTATACGCGCAACACGCTCGACCTCTCCGCCGTGCCGGAGCTGCACGAGCTGACGCAGCTGCCCGTGATCGTCGATCCCAGCCACGCCACCGGGCGCAGCGCGCTCGTGGGGCCGATGGCGCTGGCCGCCGCCGCCTGCGGCGCGGACGGGCTGATGATCGAGGTGCACTGCGATCCGCCGCGCGCCCTCTCCGACGCCGCCCAGGCGCTGAGCTGCGCCCAGTTCGCCGCGCTCGCGGAGAAGATCCGCACCGTGAGGGAGGCCGCCCTGTCATGACGAGCATCACGATCCATGCCTCGCGGAGCTACGACGTGCTGATCGCTCCCGGTCTGCTCGACCGCGTCGGCGAGCTGCTGCGTCCCCTTGTGAAAACCGACCGCGCCGCGCTGATCTGCGGCGATATCGTACACCCGCTCTACGGCGGGCGCGCCGTGCGCGCGCTCGAGAGGGCGGGCTTTCGCGTCTGCGTGAAGGTCATCCCCCACGGCGAGGCGCACAAGGATCTTTCCTCCTACGGCGAGATCCTCTCCTTCCTCTCGGAAAACGAGCTGGGGCGCGGCGACGCGATCGTCGCCCTCGGCGGCGGCGTGACGGGAGATCTGAGCGGCTTCGCGGCGGCGAGCTATCAGCGCGGCTGCCCCTTCGTGCAGATCCCCACCACGCTGCTCGCGGCCGTGGACGCCTCCGTCGGCGGCAAGTGCGCGATCAATCTGCCCGGCGGGAAAAACCAGGCCGGCCTCTTTTATCAGCCCCTCGCCGTCTTCTGCGATCCGGAGCTTTTTGCAACGCTCCCCGCGCGCGAGCTGCGCTGCGGCCTGGCGGAGATCGTCAAGACCGGCGTGCTCTTCGACCGGGAGCTTTTCGACTCGCTGCGCGGCGGCTATGACCCCGCGCGCGCCGGGGAGCTCGCCGCGCGCTGCGTGGAGCTCAAGCGCGGCGTCGTCGAGCGCGACGAGTTCGACCGCGGCGAACGGCGGCTTCTGAACCTCGGACACAGCTTCGGCCACGCGATCGAGCGCCGCAGCGATTATACTCTCAGCCACGGTGAGACCGTGGCGATCGGTCTGAGCATGATCGCGCGCGCCGCGGCCCGGCGAGGCTTCTGCAGCGCGGAGAACGCGGATGAGATCGTCTCGCTGCTGCGGACGCTCGGCCTGCCGACGGACTGCCCCTTTCCCGCCGAGGAGCTGCTCGGGGCCCTGAGGCACGACAAGAAGCGGAGCGCGGACGCGCTTTGGCTCGTCGTGCCGCGCGAGACCGGCCGCTGCGAGCTTGTCGAGGTCCCGCTTGCGGAGCTCGGCGGCTGGCTGAGAGACGGAGGCGCGCCATGACGATCTTCCTCCCCGGCGGCGAACGGCGCGGAGAGCTGCGCGCCGTCCCTTCAAAATCCGCGGCGCACCGCCTGTTCATTCTCGCCGCCCTCGGCGCGCGGCCATGTGAGATCGCCTGTCATCCCCTTTCCGACGACCTCGGCGCCACGCTCGGCTGTCTCCGCGCGCTCGGCGCAGACGTCTCGTGCGAAGACGGACGCGTGCGCGTCGAGCCCATCCGCCGCGTCCCGTCGGGCGAGCTGCCGCTCCCCTGCGGCGAGAGCGGCTCGACGCTGCGCTTTCTCCTGCCTCTGGCCGGCGCGCTGGGCGCGGAGGCCGTTTTCGAGCGCCGCGGCCGTCTCGGAGAGCGGCCTGTCGGGCCGCTCGTCTCGGAGCTGCGGCGGCACGGCATGACGATCGAAGAGCAGGGGCCCTTCCTGCGCTGCGCGGGCCGGCTGCGCGGCGGGGTCTTTCTGCTGCCGGGCGGCGTCTCCTCGCAGTTTGTTTCCGCGCTGCTGCTCGCGCTGCCGCTCCTCGAGGAGGACAGCACGCTTACCGTCGCGCCCCCGCTCGAGTCCGCCCCCTATGTCGCGCTGACCGAGGGTCTGCTTCGCGAGGCCGCGATCCGCTTTGAGCGCGAGGCTCTGCGCTTTGCGATCCCCGGCCGGCAGCGGCCGGGGCTTCCGCCCGCGCTCACCGTCGAGGGCGACTGGTCCGCCGCCGCGGCCTTCCTCGCGATGGGCGCGCTGTCCGAGGCGGGGATCGGCGTTTCGGGGCTTGCGCCGGATTCCCTGCAGGGCGACCGCGCGATCCCGGCGCTGCTGCGCAGCTTCGGCGCGGAGGTCTGCGCCGAAAACGATCGCGTCACGGTGCGAAAAAAGGAGCTGCGCGGCATACGCTTCGACGCCGCGCAGACGCCCGACCTCGCGTGCGTGATCGCCGCGCTCGGCGCGCTCGCGGAGGGTGAGACGCGCATCGAGAACGCCGCGCGCCTTCGCGGCAAGGAGAGCGACCGTCTGCAGACGACGGCGGCCATGCTCACTTCCCTCGGCGCGGAGCTGCGGGAGCTGCCCGACGGTCTCGTCATCCGCGGGAAAGCCTCTCTCCCCGGCGGCGCGGCCGCGAGCTTTTCCGACCACCGCATCGCCATGGCGGCCGCCGTCGCGGCCTGCGGCTGCACGGACGGCGTGACGCTGCACGGCGCGGAATGCGTGAAAAAATCCTATCCTCGGTTTTGGGACGACTATCGTTCCCTCGGAGGTGTCTGATGAATTATATCGGTGAAACCCTGCGCCTTTCGATTTTCGGCGCCTCGCATGAGGCGCAGATCGGCATGACGCTCGACGGCTTTCCCGCCGGAGAGCGCATCGGGACGGACGCGCTCGCGGCCTTCCTCTCCCGCCGCGCGCCGGGCCGGAACGCATGGAGCAGCGCGCGCCGGGAGGCGGACGAGCCGGAATTCCTCTCCGGGCTGAGGGACGGCGTGAGCGACGGCGCTCCCATCACGGCGATCCTTCGCAGCACGGACGCGCGCGGCGCGGATTACGCTTCTATCTCCGCCGTCCCCCGTCCGGGTCACGCGGACTACGCCGCCTGGGTCAGGACCGGCTCCATCCCCGCCGGGGGCGGGGCCTGGTCCGGGCGCATGACCGCGGCGCTGTGCATCGCGGGCGGGATATGCCTGCAGTTTCTGGAGCGCCGCGGCGTCGCCGTTCGTTCCCGTATCGCGCAGATCGGCGGCATCGCCGACGAGGGCGAGCTGACCGCGGCTTCCCGTCCTGGCGGCTTTCCGACCCTGAGCGCGGAGCGCGGCGGCGAGATGATCGCCGCGATCGCCGCGGCGAAGGCGGAGGGCGACTCGCTGGGCGGCACGGCGGAGTGCGCGGTATTCGGTCTGCCCGCCGGACTGGGCGGACCGCTCTTCGACGGGCTGGAGGGGCGCATCTCCGCGCTGCTTTACGCGATCCCCGCCGTCAAGGGCGTGGAATTCGGCCTGGGCTTTGCCGCCGCACGGCTGCGCGGCAGCGAGAACAACGACCCCTTCGTGCTGCGCGCCGGGCGCGTCGAGACCGCGACGAACAACTGCGGCGGTCTGCTCGGCGGCGTGACGGACGGCATGCCGCTTCTTTTCCGCGCCGCCTTCAAGCCCACGCCCTCGATCGCGAAAACGCAGAAAAGCGTCGATCTCGCGTCCATGACGGAGACGGAGCTCTCCGTCGGCGGACGGCACGACCCCTGCGTCGTGCCGCGCGCCCTGCCCTGCGTCGAGGCCGCGGCCGCGATCGCGCTGTGCGACGCGATGATCTCCCGCGGGACGGAGGGAGAGGAGCTCGCCGCGCTCCGCGCGTGGATCGACCGGCTCGACGGCGACATCCAGACGCTGTTCGAGCGGCGCATGGCGCTGTGCGAAAGGGTCGCGGCGTATAAGGCCGGACACGCGCTCCCCGTGCGCGACGCGGCGCGCGAGCGGGAAAAGCTCCGCCTCTCCGCCGCGCGCGCTTCCGCCGGGATGGCGGCGTACGACGCCGCGCTGACGGAGCAGTTGATGGCGCTGTCCCGACGGCTGCAGGAAGAGCTGCGCGGGGAGGATCGGGAATGAAATGCGGTCTTCTGGGCGAAAAGCTCGGCCACAGCTACTCCCCCGCCATCCACGCGATGCTCGCGGACTATGAATACCGCCTGTATGAGAAGGCACCCGGAGAGCTTGAGGACTTCATCCTGCGCGGCGAATGGGACGGACTGAACGTCACGATCCCGTACAAGAAGGCCGTGACGGCCTTCTGCACGGAGCTGTCCGACACCGCGCGGCGCTGCGGCAGCGTGAACACGCTGCGGCGTCTCCCCGGAGGAGGGATCCGCGGCGAGAACACGGACGCGGACGGCTTTTCGTATCTGCTCCGCTCGCTCGGCTTTGATCCCGCAGGGAAGAAGGCCGTGATCCTCGGCAGCGGCGGCGCCGCGGCGACGGTGCGCGCCGTGCTTGAGGAAAAGGGCGCGGGGCAGGTCGTCACGGTCTCGCGGCGCGGAGAAGAGAACTATGAGAGGCTCTCACGCCACGCCGACGCACGGCTCGTCGTCAACGCCACGCCCGTCGGGATGTTCCCGCACAACGGCGCGGCGGCCGCCTCGCTCGCGCTCTTCCCGCGCTGCGAGGCCGCGGCGGATCTGATCTACAACCCCGCGCGCAGCGCGCTGCTGATGGAGGCCGAGCGGCTCGGCATCCCCTGCCGGAACGGTCTCGGCATGCTCGCCGCGCAGGCCGTGCGCTCCTGCGAGCTGTTCCTCGGCGCCGCCTTTCCGGACGGAGAGGCCGCGCGCATCGAGCGGGCGCTTTCCCGGCAGATGCAGAACATCGTGCTCATCGGCATGCCGGGCTGCGGCAAGAGCACGGTGGGCCGTCTGCTCGCCGCGGAGACCGGCCGGGAATTCTGCGAGTCGGACGCGCTCGTGGAGCGCGAGGCCGCGCTCCCGATCCCCGAGATCTTCCGCCGCGAGGGCGAGGAGGGCTTTCGCAGGCGTGAGACTGCGGCGCTTTCGGCGCTGGGCAGGCTGTCCGGCCGCGTGATCGACACGGGCGGGGGCTGCGTGACGCGCGGCGAGAACTATCCCCTGCTGCACCAGAACGGCGTGATCGTCCGGCTCGAGCGGGAGCTCGGCAGCCTGCCGAGGGAGGGGCGGCCGATCTCGCTGCGCTCCGACCTTCGCGAGCTGTATGAGCGCAGAAGGCCGTCGTACGAGCGCTTTGCCGACTTCACGGTGCAAAACGACGGCGCGCCGGAGGACGCCGTGCGCGCGATACTCGAGGCGCTCGGATACGCACGATGAAACGGATAAAAAGCCGGGACGGCCGTCCCGGCTTTTTTGCGTCCGCCGCTTCGGTTGTCAAGAGCGCGCATTCGTGGTATAATAGATAAGTTATTACGGCCGAAAGGAGGAAGGTCTCGTGGAGCAGTATTTCCCGCTCATCCTCACCGCTTCGAAATATACGCTGATCCCGCTGTCGCTGCTGATCATGCTGCGCTGCATCCGCTCGATGCTCTCCTCCGGCTATGAGGCCGAGACCTGGGCCACGGCGCGCTTCGGGCGCGACAGCGCGGACGTGACGCACTGGGAAAACCTGATCGGGCGCGCCCGCTCGGCCGATATCCGCATAGACCGCGAGGGCGTAGAACGCACGCACGCCGTTCTGACGCGGCGCGACGACGGACGCTGGATGCTCTTCGACGTCTTTGCGCGCGGCGGCGTCGAGGTGGACGGGAAGAGCGTCGGCGCGGAGGGCGCCGAGCTCGGCGCCGGCTCGGTCGCCAGGATCGGCACGGTCAACCTGCGCCTGCAGGATCTCGGCGCGGAAAGAGGCGGCGCGCTCGATGCGAAGCGCACCTCCGCCGGCAAGCGCATCTCCCCGGCGCTGACGCTCACGGAGCTGACGATCTTCGAGCTGCTGCTCCTGCTGCAGCATCTGATCACCTCGCCCGAGCAAAGGCCCGTGCAGGTCGCGCTGGGCTTCGCGGTGCTGATCCTGCTGGAGTGGTGCTGCTACTGGGCGATGCGCCTCATCGGCCGCAGCGGCTTCGAGGTGGAGACCATCGCCTTCTATCTCACGGCGCTCGGCGTGTCGGTGACGGCCTCGGCCGCGCCGCAGGACATGTTCAAGCAGAGCGTGCTGATCCTCGCGGCCTTCGTGCTGTTCGTGCTGCTGGGGCTGTGGCTGCGCGATCTGCGCCGCAGCGAGGCGCTGCGCCCCTTCGCGGCCGTCCTCGCGCTGGCGCTGCTGGCGCTGAACATCTTCACCAGCGATTCGCTCAACGGCGCGAAAAGCTGGCTTTCGATCGGCGGCTTTTCCTTCCAGCCCTCGGAGTTCGTCAAGGTCGCCTATCTCTACGTCGGGGCCTCGACGCTCGAGAAGCTCTACCGCCGGGGCAACCTGTTCGTCTTCATCGTGTTCTCGGCCGTCTGCGTCGGGGCGCTCGCGCTCATCGGCGACTTCGGCACGGCGCTCGTCTTTTTCATCTGCTTCCTCGTGATCTCCTTCCTGCGCTCGGGCTCGATCGCGACCGTGTTCCTCGCCGTCTCCGGCGCGGCGATGGCGGGCTTTCTCGCCGTGAGCGTCAAGACCTACATCGCGCGGCGCTTCGCCGTCTGGGGCCACGTGTGGGAGGACGTCTACGGCGCCGGCTATCAGCAGACCCGCGCGCTGGGCGCGGCGGCGGCCGGCGGTCTGTTCGGCAAGGGCGCGGGCGGCGGCTGGCTGACGGAGATCGTCGCGGCCGACACCGACATGGTCTTCGCCGTGCTCTGTGAAGAACAGGGCATCGTCATCGCCTGCTGCGCGGTGCTCGCCCTGCTGACGCTGAGCTTCTTCGCCGTGCGCACCGCGCGGCGCGCACGCTCGGCCTATTACTCCATCGCGGCCTGCGCGGCCGTGACGATGCTGATGACGCAGATGGCGCTGAACGTTTTCGGCTCGCTCGATCTGCTGCCCTTCACGGGCGTGACCTTTCCCTTCGTCTCGCGCGGCGGCAGCTCGCTGCTCGCCTGCTGGATGATGATGGCCTTCATCAAGGGCGCCGACACCCGCCGCGGCGGCAGCTTCGTCGTACGGCCCGCGGCGCAGCTGTTCCACAGCGCGAAGCCGCCCCGGTCGGCCGCGCCCGGGAAGAAAGGGGGCCGCGGGACATGAAAAAGATCACCCGCCGCGCCTTTTCGGTGCTGCTGCTCGCGCTCTCGATCATTTTCGGCATGACGGTGTTCGTGCTGCGCTATGCCGACGAGGGCGGCGAATGGGCGCTGTACTTCGCGTCCGCCAACTCCGGCGCGGGCGGCGAGCTGCGCGACCGCAGGGGCGTCGTCCTCGCCTCCTTCGACGCGACCAAATTCGCCTTTTCCGAGGACGCGGAGACGCGCGTGGCCTGCTACCACGTGACCGGCGACTATTGGGACCGCAGCGGCACGGGCGCGCTCGGTGCCTATTGGGACAGGATGCAGGAATACAGCCTTCTCGAGGGCACGACGAAAAAAGAGCCGAAGAGCCTGACGCTCACGATCGACGCCTCGGTGTGCCGCGCCGCCTGGAACGCGATCGGCTATGACCGCCGCGGGGCGGCCATGCTGATGAACTACCGCACGGGCGAGGTGCTGGCCATGGTCAGTCTGCCCTCGGTCGACCCGATCAACGGCGAGGCCCCGGTGGCCGACACGGCCTTTATCAACCGCTGCCTCTCGGCGACCTTTCCTCCCGGCTCGATCTTCAAGCTGGTGACCGCCGCCGCCGCGATCGAGGACGTGCCGGGCATCTACGGACGGAGCTTCCTGTGCGAGGGCGAATACACGATCGGCACGGTGGATATCCGCTGCACCGGCGTGCACGGCGAGCAGAGCATCGAGGAGGCCCTGGCCAATTCCTGCAACTGCGCCTTCGCGCAGATCGCCGTGGCGGCCGGCTACGACAGCATGTACCGGCACGTCAGGGCTTACGGCTTCCTCGATCCGCACGAGCTCGACGGCATCCCCTCCGCCGCGGGACAATACCGCACGGAGTACGCCGGCGATCCCGAGCTGGCCTGGTCCGGCATCGGGCAGTCGACAGACCTTGTCTGCCCCTATTCGATGCTGCGCTACGTCGCGGCCATCGCCAACGGCGGCATGCTCGCGGCGCCGCGGCTGATCCTCACGGACGAGCCGGCGCAGCAGACGCGCCTTATCGAGGCCTCGACGGCGGCGAAGCTGAAGGAAATGATGAGCTATAACTTTCAAACGCGCTATATGCCCGAGATCTACTTCCCCGGGATCAGCTACGCCGGCGCCAAGACCGGCACGGCCGAGCTGGGCGACGGCACTTCCCACGCCTGGTTCACCGGCTTTCTCGACGATCCGAAGCATCCCTACGCTTTCGTGGTCGTGGTCGAGCGCGCGGGCAGCGGTCTCGCGGCCGCCGCGCCGGTCGCCAACCGGATGCTGCGCGCGGCGATCGCGGCGGAGGGATAAGAACATGATCGACATTACGGTACAAAACCTCGAAAAATCCTTCGAGGTCGGCAAAAAGATACTCGATGGCCTGAGCTTTACGGTCAATTCCGGCGAGCATGTCGGCATCCTCGGCCCCAACGGCTGCGGCAAAACGACGCTGTTCCGCATCCTCTGCGGCGCGGAGCGGCCCGACGAGGGCGAGGCCGTCGTCGCGGCCGGCAAGCGGATCGGGCTGATCTCGCAGATCCCCGTATTCCCCGAGGGCTGGACGACCGAGGACGTGCTGCGCGACGCGCAGCGCCGCCTGTACGAGATCTCCGCGCGGCTCGACGCGCTTTCCTCTCAGATGGAGCACGACGCTTCCCCCGCTCTGCTGCGGGAATACGACTCCCTTTCGGACGAGTTCCGCCGCCGCGGCGGCTGGGAGATGGACAGCGAGCGCAGCCGCGTCGCGAACGGTCTCGAGATCACGTCCGCCATGCGCTCCCAGCCCTTCGACACGCTCTCGGGCGGCGAGCGCACGCGCGTGAACCTGGCGCGGCTGATCCTGGAGGACACGGACATCCTGCTGCTCGACGAGCCGACGAACCATCTCGACCTCCGCGCCACCGAGTGGCTGGAGGATTACATCCGTCACTTCAAGGGGACCGTGCTCTCGATCAGCCACGACCGCTATTTCCTCGACGTCGCCGCGCAGCGCTGCATCGAGATCGTGGACGGCCGGGCCGAGTTCTACAGCGGAAACTACAGCTTTTTCGTGCAGGAGCGGCAGCGCCGCTTCGAGGAAAAGCTGAAGCAGTACGAAAAGGACCGGGCCAAGATCGAGCAGCTGCAGCGCGCGGCGGATCAGCTTCATCTCTGGGCCTTCATGGGCAACGACAAGCTGCACAAGCGCGCCTTTTCGATGGAAAAGCGCATCGAAAAGCTCTCGCAGACCGAAAAGCCCGCCGAGGCGCGCAGGCTGAACGTAAAGTTCCGCGAGCGGGACTTCTCCGGCGACGAGGTCATCGTCGCGGACGGCCTCGGGAAGGGCTTCGGCGGCCGCGTACTCTTCTCGCGCGTCTCGCTCGAGGTCACGGGCGGCGAGCGCATCGCCCTCATCGGCGACAACGGCGCGGGCAAGACGACCTTCCTGAAGCTGCTCATGGGCGAGGAGGAGCCCGACGCCGGGTACATCTACCGCGGCCCCGCCGTGCGCACCGCCTATCTGCCGCAGATCGTCCGCTTCGACGACGAGAGCCGCACGATGTACGACACGATGCTGTGGGAATGCCGCGCCCGGCCGCAGGAGGCCCGCGACCGTCTCGCTTCCTTCGGCTTCCGCGGCGAGGACGTGTTCAAGCGCGTCTCCGCGCTATCGGGCGGAGAAAAGAGCCGGCTGAGACTCTGCATGCTCATGGGCGGGCAGATCAATCTGCTCGTGCTCGACGAGCCGACCAACCATCTCGACATCGCCAGCCGCGAATGGATGGAGGACGCGCTCTCGGATTATGAACAGACGCTGCTCTTCGTCTCGCACGACCGCTATTTCATCGAGAAGTTCGCCACGCGCGTCTGGACGCTGGAGAACGGGACCTTCTCAGACTTTCGCGGCGGCTGGGCCGAGTACGGCGAATGGCGCGCGCGTCAGGCCGTATTCAGCCGGAACGCCGAAAAGAGCGATAAGAAGGAAAAGCGCGACACGCGCGCGCCGCGTCCGGCCAACGCCGAGCGCCTGATCGCCAAAACGGAAAAGGAGATCGCGGCGCTCGAGGAAAAGCTCGCCGCGCTCGCGCGCGAGGAGGCGGAGAACGCCAGCGATTATCAGAAGCTGCTGGAGCTGGGCGAAAAAAAAGAGGAGCTTGACGATGCGCTGACGGCGCTGTATGAAAAATGGGAGGAGCTGAACACATGAAAGAGCAAAAGAAGGAACATAAAGGCCTCTGGGCCATCCTCGCAGCCGCCCTCTCCGCCGTCGCCTTCTTCCTGCGCTTCTGCCTGCGCGGCTACGCCTGGTGGGGCTACGCGCTGCTTTTCGCCGCGGCGCTGGTGGTGCTGCATCACTTTCTGCCCGCGCTGCTGTGGAAGATCGTCGTGATCCTTACCTGCGTCGGGCTTGTCTACTTCTGCTTCGTCGAGAGCTTCATCATCAAAAACGCCCGTACGGACGCCGAGCCGAAGCGCGACTATCTGATCGTGCTCGGCGCCGCGGTCTACGGCGATCAGCCCTCGCTGACGCTCGTGCGGCGCATGGAGGGCGCGATGGACTATCTCGAGCGGTATCCGGACAGCGTCGCCATCGTCTCCGGCGGCATGGGCCCCGGCGAGACCGTGACCGAGGGACAGGCCATGTACGACTGGATGGTCGCCCACGGCGCCGACCCCGCGCGCATCCTTGCGGAAACCGAGGCGACCTCCACGGAGGAAAATCTCAGGAACGCCTTCGCGATCATCCGCGCGCGCGGCGACGAGCCGCAGGGAAAGGTCGCGATCGTGTCGAGCGCCTATCACCTTTACCGCGCCAAGCTCTTCGCACAGAAGCTGGGCGTGACGGACGCCGCGGGCGTCGCCGCGCCCTGGGGCTATTTCTTCGTGATGCTCAACTACTTCATCCGCGAGGCCTTCGGCGTCACGCATTTCTGGGTCTTCGGGAGCTGACCGATCCGAACAAAAAAGAGAAGTGAACGACCGTTCACTTCTCTTTTTTTGTTTTTGGGGAGGCGGCCGCTGCGGGCTTTCAGCGTCGGAAGCCCTGCATCCTGTCGAGCACCGCGAAGAGCGCGTGCTCCCGCTCGTCGATCATCTTCGTCTCGCCGCCGAATTCCATCAGGCGCGAGGAGCTCGCGTTCCGCTCCCACTCCGGCAGACCGGCGCCGTTCGGGTCGCCGTTTGAGGCAAAGTTCGCCCAGTACGCGAGCATCTGCGCGCTCAGCTCGCGGTCACGCGCGTCGTAGAGCCTCGAGCCCTCCGGGATGTTGCCGTAGCAGTAGACCTCCTCGCCGCTGTGCCAGGGGCCGAGGCGGCCGTTGTCCTTTGAGAAATAATATTCCCAGACCGGGATGCCGTTGTCCGCGGCCAGGCGGTTGAGACAGTAGTGCGGATAGTCGAAGAAGATCGCGCCGTAGATCTCGTCCCAGTATTCTTTCGCCTCGGCGTCCGTCGCGGCCGGGTAGATCGCGAGAATCTCTTCGCTGTATTCGCCGAAATAGGCGCGGATCTTCTGCTCGTAGTTTTTCATGCCCGCCTGCGAGAACATCACGAAGGGGCCGCTCTCGCGGCTGTTGTAGCCGTGCAGGATCGCCTCCTCGTTGTGGACGCCGCGGCGGTAGGACTCGTACGGCAGCTCGGTCAGGGCGTAGCCGTCGATCGTCATGTGGTGCTGCGTCTCCGCCTCTCCCACCAGCCTGTCGGCGGAAAGCGCCCGCAGCTCGGCGACGCTCGCCGCGCCGTAACGCGCCTTGAGCTCGCGGCCGCTCGCCAGCGCCTCGTCCAGCGTGCGGAAGGAATGCGGCGGCTCGGCGGAGGCGACGGTGGAGCTCTCCAGGACCGCGCGGCGGAACAGGCCCTTTGCCAGCGGCGAGGTGCACAGCGCGCTGACGGCAGCCGCGCCGGCCGACTCGCCGCCGAGCGTCACGTTGTCCGGATCGCCCCCGAAGGCGGCGATGTTGTCCCGCACCCACTCGAGCGCCTTGATCTGGTCGAGCAGGCCGTAGTTGCCCGTCGTGCCGTTGGGCGACTCGGAGATAAGCTCCTCGTCGGCGAAATAGCCGAACACGCCCAGGCGGTAGCCCATATTGACGACGATCACGCCCTCGCGCGCGAGACCGAGACCGCTGTAGTCGGCGTACCAGGGCTGGCCGGTCTGCAGCGAGCCGCCGTGGATGAAAACGTACACCGGCAGGCCGCTGACCTCGCCGGAGGGCTTCCAGACATTGACGTAAAGCGAATCCTCGCTGACGGGAGCGACATAGTTGTCGTCCGCGCGGATCTCGTAGTCGTGATAGCCGATGATCTGCGCCAGAGAGCTGTAGAGCGCGGAATTGACCGGCTGCATGGACTGCGGCGCAAAACGGTCGCACATGAGCGTCCCGGACCAGGGCTCGGGGTCCTGCGGCTCGCGCCAGCGCAGCTCGCCCACGGGCGGCCTGGCATAGGGGATGCCCGTGAAGACCTCGACCGCGCCGTCGGCGCTGATCAGGCCCCGGACCTTTCCGTTTTTCGTCACGACGACCTGCGAGGGCGGCAGGTCCTTCCCCTCGAGCGCCGGGACGCTTCTGACGGGCGGAGCGGTGAGGAAAAGGACGGCGGCGAAGAGCGCAAGGAAGCCGAGCCAGCAGAGCGCGCGCTTCCCTCTCCCCTCCGCGCGGCCGTGCAGCAGCAGGAAGGCCGCCGCGGCGAGCGCGAGAAGAAGAAAGCCCCACAGCGTGTTTTTGCACAGCTCCAGCAGCGCGAGCATCACCAGCAGCGCCAGCGCAAAGCCAATCGAAAAACCGAGACGTCGTTTCTTCATGTCCTGTCCTCCGCACGTTTTTTGTTCATTATAACGCTCCGCTCTCCGCCGCGTCAATCGCCGGAGAAGGTCGAAAAAACGGGAGCGGCTCCCGCTCCCGTTTTTTCGTATGTCATCCCAGCAGGTAATCCATGAACACGGGGATGCGTTTTTCCCAGTCCGCCTCGCAGTGCATCGCGTCGGGGACGATCCGGGCGGCCGTGTCCGCGCCGGCACGCGTCAGGAGCCGGGCGGTCCTGAACACGGCCTCCGGCATGCGGCCGCCGGGCTGCTCCGCCGCCTCGCCGCCGCCGTAATCGAGATACACGCGCGTCGGCTTTCGCAGCTCCCGCGAGCGGATCAGCTCGCCGAGCCCGCGGCGGTTCACCCACAGGCTGGGCGAGAGGGCGGCGGCGCGCGAAAAGACCTCGTTGTATTCCACGACCGCCCACAGCGCCATCAATCCGCCCATCGAGCTGCCCGCGATCAGACAGTTCTCCCGGTCGGGCAGCGTGCGGAAATCGCGGTCGATCTCCGGCTTGAGCTCGTTGACGAACCAGTCCATCGTCAGTCTGCCCCGGCCCTCGAGCCGGCCGAGCCTGCCGGCGGAGAAATCCCAGGGTGAATACTCGCTGAGCCGACGGTTTCCCTCGTGGTTGCACTCGACCGCCGCGAGGATGAGCGGGAGCTTCGTTCTTTCGAGATAGTCCTTCATGCCCCAGCTTTTGCCGTAGGTGGCGTGGCTGTCGTAGAACACGTTGTGCCCGTCGAACATGTACAGCACGGGATAGCGCCGGTCGCAGCGGTCATACTCCCGCGGCAGCCAGACATAGCAGCGCCGCGGCTTTTTCGTCGGCAGCGAGGGGATCCGGATCTTCTCTACCAGCACCATGTTTTTTCTTCCTTTGACTCTCAGTTCTCCATCATCAGACGGATGATCTCCCTGTCGGTCTCGACCATGCCGCGGCTGGCGAGCTTGCCGACGATCTCGATCGTCCGCTCGACGCCCTTTTTGACGATGCCGTCGCCGCCGAAAAACTCGTTCCCGCCGCGGTACATCGCCAGGCCCAGCAGTCCCGCGTCCACCGCCGAGGCGATCTTGGCCGCGCAGCTGGCCTTAGCGCCGTCGCAGACGATGCCGGAGGTCACGGCCACTGTGTTGACGATCGTATGGGCGATCACCTCGAAGCGGCCGCCCTGCAGATAGGCGACGCCAGAGGCCGCGCCCGCGCCCGCGCTGACCGCGCCGCAGTAGGCGGACAGGCGCCCGATGCCGGTCTTGAGGTGGATCGTCACCAGGTTAGACACGCACAGCGCGCGCAGCAGCTGCTCCTCGTCCGCCCCCGTCTCGCGCGCGTAGACGATGACCGGCACGGAGGTCGTGATGCCCTGGTTGCCGCTGCCGGAGTTGATGATCACCGGCATCTCGCAGCCGTTCATGCGCGCGTCGCTGCCCGCGGCGGCCCAGGCCCGCAGCTTATAATTGATATCGTCCTCATGGCCCTTGAGCAGCGTTTTGCCGATGTTCGCGCCGTAGCTGTTCTTCAGGCCCTCCTCGGCGATCGCCATGTTGCAGGCGATCTGCCTCCGCAGGATCTCCCGCACGTCGTCAAGCTCCACACTGTCGGCAAAGTCGACGATGCGCTCCACGCTCAGGCAGCCGCGGTCCGTCAGCGCGGCCTGCTCGCCGCCCGCCTCCGCCTTCTCCAGCAGGATCTCGGAATTGCGGCGGATGCAGACGATGTTGGTGTGGAAATCCGTGATGCGGACACAGGCGCTCTCATCCCCGGAGAAGACGGTCACGGCGATGTCGAAGATATGGGGCGTGTCGGCGTGGCGGATCTCGATCGGCACGGCGGCGAGGAAGCTCCCAATCGCGGCGATCTGCTCCGGCGAGACGCGGGCGAGCACCTGCAGCTCGGCCCCGGCGTCTCCCGCCGCGACGCCCGCGGCGGCAGCGGCGGCGATGCCCTTGAGTCCGCCGGTGTTCGGAACGACCACGCTCTTGACGTTTTTGATGATGTTGCCGCTGGCCTCGACGAGCACCCGCTCCGGCATCGAGCCGAGCGTCTCGCGCGCCTTCGCGGCGGCGTAGGCGACGGCGATGGGCTCGGTGCAGCCCATCGCGGGCAGCAGCTCCTCCCGGAGGATCTGCACGTACTGCTCATAACATCGGTCGCTTTTTTTCATAAGCTCCGTCCCTCTTTCTGTAAGAATGAAACAGGGCCCGAGGGGCATTTTCGGCAAATGTCCCTCGGGCCGCTTATTTACGGATTCATCGTGTAGTTGGGCGCTTCCTTGGTGATATAGATGTCGTGCGGGTGGCTCTCCTTGAGGCCGGCGGAGGTGATGCGGACGAATTTGCTCTTCGTGCGCAGCTCCTCGATGTTGTGCGCGCCGCAGTAGCCCATGCCGGAGCGCAGACCGCCCATCATCTGGAACACGGTCTCGGACACGGGCCCACGGAACGGGACGCGGCCCTCGACGCCCTCGGGGACGAGCTTTTTGTTGTCCTGCTGGAAATAACGGTCCTTCGAGCCCTTCTGCATCGCGCCGATGCTGCCCATGCCGCGGTAGACCTTGAACTGGCGGCCCTGGAAAACCTCGGTATCACCGGG
>JAEEGL010896978.1_pt1 | contig 19933 bp, 10 predicted proteins | sample 9134231 | NCBI WGS metagenome assembly JAEEGL01 (sample SAMN16246548, study PRJNA631951) | gut metagenome | biome: gut microbiome; feature: rumen; material: fiber-attached | host: Bos | place: Iran: Karaj | collected 2018-10 | reverse complement strand
GAATTTCGTACCGGGTCCTTCGCCATTTATAACCCATGGAGCGAGAGGTTGATCATCATCTTCATTAGTTGTTTTCCCCAAAGCATCTCGCATGACATCAGCCACGTTAGAAGCAATATCACTAGCCAAAGTACTAGGTAATGCAGATGTAGTACCACTGAGTAAACCACCCAGTTCCCAAGTAAAAGAATGTGAATATTGATAACTTTCGGTATGACTCTGACTTGTTCCTCCGCTAACCGACCATGTACCGACATGACTACCTTTCATACGAGCATCAACTTTTTGTTGCTCGTTTTTGGCAAGAACAATTACCCATGCTGCTATATTCTGATTCAATACAGCGATACGGTCAATGCCTAAACTTGGCACGATAGTGGTATCAGATATTTGCGGATAAATAACGGTGTATCGCCCTTTTCTACCAATGCTGTCGGGATGCTCCGGATGACTCCAGTATAGTGTAACATTCTGAGCATTCGCTATTTTTTGAATTGCGGCTGAATCACCCTCCAACAATAAGGAGTTACGCTCTTTAACCAAATTGGGAATTACAGTGTTTATAATATATTCCTGAGTGTAAACGAATGTGTTTTTAATTGCACTACCATATACTATCTCAGTACCTACCACCAGATAATATTTTGAGCCATCAGCATTTATTCCCTCCGCCAACAATTTCAGTGTACCTTGCTCATATGCAGGTCGGCGCAACTCGAATGTTGCCTCGTCTATTACGCGTATAGATCGAGCTTGACCATACAAAAGGCTATTATTTACACCAACGAATACATCAGCATCGCTTCCAACACGTAGATGATCACTACTAGTAGATATACGATCTGTGGTCTGTATATTGTACGAATACTGCCAATTACCTTTAAACTCGAGAGCAATGGGAATATCTATATTAAATTGTTTTGATACGCTGTAATCAGTACCAGTAAAAACACCTGCACTTGGTCCCAAAGCTACAGCGCCACTCCAAGCACCTATATTATTGGTATAATTCGTACCAAATGACAGACCTATTGTTAATCCAGCTTTAAGATCCAAAGCAACATTGTGAGCATAGTTGTATGTAGATCCGCTTTCAAGCCAAGTGCTACTACCTTCTCCCGGAGGATCGCGTAATATATCCAACACTGTGAAATTGGCATCATCTGATCGGATACTGCTATTCTCCACCCTGCTTCCAGTGACAAATCCTAGCAATGGTTCAGCTTCCACAAACTCGTTCTCAATCTCTGCACTGACTGTGATAGTACGCAACGAATTGTTACCAGCTATGAGAAATTCTGGATCATCGACTACAATATTGAAGTTGGCGCGACCAAGACTATCCAGTTGATATGGCTCCACTATATCATTGGAGTGCATACCGTTGTGCACTTTCATTTTACCTCCGTGCATATTCACCTGATCACGTCTACCTGTTATCTTGTTGTTATTGTAAAAATATTCCTCATAGGCCTCTGCCCTAAAGCTATATGTAGTCTGACGGAAGACAGGATAGTTGAACACATATCTCACACTATCGCCATTCACGTGTTCCACTATCTTGATTTTCTGTTTCACACTATCAACAAGCGAGTTGACATATATCTCTTCATCTCCGTAGTAGTCGCAATCAATACCATAGTTTCGTTGAGTGAGAGTAAGTTTCACTGGCGAGTGATAGATGCGGCTGTAAACGGCATTGTAATGTACTGTATCGCCTTCGTTTATATCCTGTGTCAGAGTATTGACTGCATTCGTCAGGTCGATAGTTTCCATACCCTGCCCTGCTCCATATAATGTAGAATACCCACTTGCAGTAACTTGTGCCACTTTATATCGCACCGGCCAGATGTCCACCTCGTATTCACCGGTATTAACATCTGGAGAGATAATCAAACGTTTCTGCATCACGGTCATAGCTGTATTACCTACGGTATCCGGACCTGTGGCAGTAGCAACGACATGCGAGAATGCGGTATCACGCTCGATTATTGTCGGATCTTGAGGATCATGAACAAGATACGAGATGTTGTCGCCTTCAAGTTCCATCACTATCTTTAAGTCATCACCTAGATTGTTCTTACTGAGTCCGAATCCGAGCGGTTTCTTTCCCTGATCGTTACCACCAACCACTCTACCAACGATTTTCACTGTTGTTTCATCATAGAAACGCACTCCGTCTAGAGGTTTGTCAAGAGTAATTAGTGTGGTGTCTTTAATGCGTAAGAAACCATCGCCTTCAAACTCATGCCCCGGCATCCATACTTGCAGAGTGACAGGTGCTTTCGGCATACTGATCTGGAAAGTACCATCATGAGCAGTCTTGACCTGAGAACCTGCGTAACTTACAGGTTTGCCGTCAATTTTGAACATTGCTCCATAAACGGGGATTGTAGTATTCTTATAAAGCACGCGACCAGTGAGTCTTACTGATGCAGTGTTGACGAATTCTATATCTGTAGCCTCGGCTCGATCGATAGATATGTTCACCGGTGCAATAGCGTCTGAAGTGTTGTTGTAGGTAAACACACCATATTGCGATGAAGGCATAACATCGAAATCGGTTCCTTCGGCTTCATATAGCAGACTATCAACGAAGTAAGTACCATCATCCTTCGTTTCCACCTGCTTGACAGTAGTGCCGTCTTTTGTAACAGTGATGGTGATACCTGCGCAACCGGAACCATCTTCGTACATTACCCTACCTTTGATACTGCCGTATGGAGATCGCCAACCTTCCACAGTGTCGGAGTACATAGTATGGTTGCCGTTGCAAGTATATCGCACGGTAACCGAATAATCGTAATGTTTGTCAGGCAGTGCTTTCATATCCCGATAACCTGCATCGTCGCTAACCATCAAAGTGTCGAAATAGTTTCCTTCGCCATGGTCGCGACGCTGAAGCACATAGTCGGTAACGCTACCTGCGGTGGGCTCCCATTGGAGCAAGACGCCTTGTTTGTCGGTTCCTTGGGTAGCAGTTAAAGAGGCTATCTTCGCACCATCGGCGGTGTACAAATCAGGACCGTTAACACTGATTGGTCGCAATTGGATATCGCTTTTCGGGTAGAGAGTAGCATTGCTTGGATCTACGCGCACACTATATCTATAATGTGTGCACGACACGTCAGCTATATCCGTCATGTGTGCTATCCATGATCCGTCTGACTGGCGCACGATGCTGTCTTGAGGAATTACGGTTTCCGAAACGAGATCCAAATCATGGAGGGTTCTTTTCAGTATGAGCAACGCATTGCTATCCCACTGGCAACGCGCTTTGTGGTCCTCGTCGCCTTGGAACGAAGGAACCATCTGATTGACATAAACTTCGTGACGAATACTATCGCGATTCACATTGCCGGAATATTTATAAAAATAATTGAGCAACATCTCATCCTCATAGTTTTGGAAATCGGTTATATAATAAGCAATCACCTCAGATAAAAGAGTTTCTTGTTTTACGTGCCCTAGAATAGGTCGTGTAACCACATAGTCGTTTCCATAATTAGAAATTACATGATGTTCAATTCCACCGCCACCGATTGGAACGAACTCCTTACCTGTAATATACAAGATAGAGCCTTCGGGTACATATGCGATACAAGTATCTGATAGTTCACTTATGCGATGCATAAACTCTCCGTCACCGGAGAAATGCATTTCATTAGATCCGGGTTCCTTATAGTTGCAATATAACATTACAGAATAAGGATTATGTATCATAATTGGTATATCGCCTGCAATCTGCACCGGTTCAAGGTCAATCTCACATTCATCTTCGGGAGTTGGAAATTCGTCGATCAAGGCGTTGTCGATCTTGAAATAGAAATGCACTTTGCGGTTGTTTGCAAAATCATTATCAAGCACATAATCGGGTTGATGCTCGGCAAGCGGTGCCAGATATGCGTGCTTGGTAATGTTTGTTTCCTTCACAAAATCATGTCCTTTCCATCCCCAAGATGCAGAAGAAGCACGACGCACACGATAATACACCGACCTTCCGCGAGCAGGTGCATCCGCCTTAACAGTAGCATTCATGTGCAAGCGCAGATTGCCGTCGGTATCATAACCGTTAACAGGCACCGAAAAAGCCAATGTTTCCACAGAATCTTTTATTGCCGCGATCTGCCGTATGTCATCCACATAATGATACACCGTTGAATCAGACGAGAAAGGTACGAGTGCTATCGTCTCAGCATCCGAGTAGTCCGACTTGGTGCCGCGCTGAACTTCAAAATAGTCACCATCCACAAGTTCTGCAGCCGTAGGATTCTTCACCTCCCACTGCACCATTGTGTATCCTGTCAGACTTTCCTCTTCGTCTTTCAACTCCGACGAACTCAGATTATAAAAACGGTGGTAGGCGGGAACATCAATCTTATTGGAGCGCAATGTCTGCTTGTCATCTGTATCCTGATTTCTGTAAACATTAAAATCAGCATAGAAATTTGATATAACCGAATCTGATGTTTGCACACACATTGTTCCAGCCTGCTGTGAAATCTTTTGAGGATTCGACTCATCGGTGGACATAGTGTAACTGATAGGAGTCTGATATGCAACATACGGAATGGCAGCCATACCGAAGCCAGCTGTACCCTTTTCGTTTACGGCATATAAATAAGGAGTGTACAACTCCGGTGCCTGCAATATCTCGCCACCCTGGTACTTATCATCCCATTGCCACCATTTTTTGTAGTTGCTATTACCGGTATAGTGCTTATAGATATTGGCGCTCAGACCGACATAAAATTCATTTTCGCCATCAAGAGTGCTGGGTGGATACCAGTCGAAATCGATGTAAATAATATAGTCAGACTTGTCATACGCCTGATCGACAGTTCGCTTGGTCTCGAAGTGAACCCATGTATCGTTGTCATTGATCTGTTTATCCACTCCATTGTACGTACTTTTGAGAACCACTATCCCACACCCTGTGTGAACGCGAATATAACCTTCACCTTTTTGGCCATCAGAATCGTCATTTTCACCTTTTCTGACAGCTTGGATGGAGATGGCACGGTTTACTTCGGAATCGCCTCGACTGCAATTAGCCTTGGTGGAATACCAGATGTAGGTGTCTTCGTTGTCGTTGCAATTATCCGATCCCCAAAGATAATAGTCATTCGCGCGGCCATATACCCAGATCGGGATGTGGAAACGAAGCACTCCCTGACCGCCAGTCGTCACAGTGAAGTGATCCAAATGTTCCAAATAGTCGTTGTTGGCACGCAGCTCAGGCGAGAGCAGCAGAAATACGACCGGAAGAAAATAAAATAGAATCTTTCTCATATGTTTGAATTTTAAACAATTACGCTTATAACGTGAGAATTTACCACATATGGTATGCAGAAAACGAATATTTATACATTAATATGTATAATCTCCGCTGCAAATTTAGTACTTTTTTTTGGATTAAGCAAGTTCAATTGTTATTTTTATTGAATCACAACTATCATGTGATTTTCTTTCATAGTCTCGATTACGGCTACAAAGGTACTGCTGTTTTAGAGATACGCAAACCTATACAACTTACACGTTTTGCATATCTCGGAAACTTTTTGTAATTTTGCACGCTTAAAAACGACATATAAACGATATTTATTTCTCATGGAGGCAAAGTACAATCCTAAAGACATTGAAGCCAAGTGGTATCAATACTGGCTCGAAAACAAGTTTTTCCATTCTGAACCCGACGAGCGCGAACCATATACCATCGTCATTCCGCCACCAAACGTGACCGGCGTACTCCATATGGGACATATGCTCAACAACACCATACAAGATATTCTCGTCAGACGCGCGCGACAAGAAGGCAAAAATGCATGCTGGGTGCCGGGCACCGACCATGCCAGTATCGCCACAGAAGCCAAAGTCGTCAACCGACTGGCACAGCAAGGTATAAGCAAACATGACCTCACACGCGATCAGTTTCTTGAACATGCATGGGAGTGGACTCGCGAACACGGCGGCATCATACTCAAACAACTCCGCAAACTCGGGGCTTCATGCGACTGGGATAGAACCGGTTTCACTATGGACCAGATTAGATCAGAAAGCGTCATACGAGTGTTCTGCGACCTGTATAACAAAGGACTAATCTACCGCGGTGTGCGCATGGTCAACTGGGATCCAAAAGCACTCACCGCACTTAGTGATGAGGAGGTTATCTTCCGCGAGCATCATGGTAAACTATACTACTTGAGATATAAGGTGGAAGGAGAGGATAGTTATGCAGTTGTCGCAACTACTCGACCCGAGACCATCATGGGTGATACTGCTATGTGTATCAATCCCAACAATCCGAAAACTGCATGGTTGCACGGAAAGAAAGTGATAGTTCCACTTGTTAATCGTGTCATTCCGGTCATTGAAGACGATTATGTGGATATGGAGTTCGGTACTGGTTGCTTGAAAGTCACTCCTGCTCACGATGTTAACGACTATATGCTCGGAGAAAAGTACAACTTGCCATCAATTGATATCTTCAACGATGATGGCACTCTTGCACCCGCTGCTGGTTTATACGTAGGTATGGATCGATTCGAGTGCCGCGAGCAGATTGAAAAAGATCTCATTGATGCTGGACTCATGGAGAAAACCGAAGATTACACCAACAATGTAGGATTCTCCGAACGTACAAATGTTCCTATCGAACCAAAACTATCCATGCAATGGTTCCTTCGAATGGAACACCTTGCTAAAATTGCGCTTGACCCGGTGATGAACGATGAGATAATGTTCTACCCGCAGAAATACAAAAACACCTATCGCCACTGGTTGGAGAACATCAAAGACTGGTGTATCTCTCGTCAGCTTTGGTGGGGACATCGTATTCCCGCATGGTATCTGCCGGAAGGAGGATATGTAGTCGCTGAGAATTCACAGGAGGCTTTACTCAAAGCAAAAGAAAAAACCGGTAACATGAATCTTACCGAAGCGGATCTAGTTCAGGATCCTGACTGTCTTGACACTTGGTTCTCTTCATGGCTCTGGCCGATATCACTCTTCGATGGAATACGTAATCCCGGAAACAAAGAGATTAACTACTACTACCCCACCTCCGATCTGGTCACAGGTCCTGACATTATATTCTTCTGGGTTGCACGAATGATTATGGCAGGTTACGAATATGAAGGCAAAATGCCTTTCCGCAATGTATATTTCACCGGTATAGTCCGCGACAAACTTGGAAGAAAGATGTCCAAATCGCTAGGCAATAGTCCTGATCCGCTCGATTTGATTGAGCGTTTCGGTGCTGATGGAGTACGTATGGGTATGATGCTATCTGCTCCTGCTGGTAACGACATACTCTTCGATGAATCACTCTGTGAACAAGGACGCAACTTCAACAACAAAATTTGGAATTGCTTCCGTTTGATCAAAGGATGGCAAGTAGCTGATACTGAGCAACCTGCAGCCAACAAACTGGCTACCGAGTGGTTCGCTGCCAAGCTGCAACAGACTGCCGATGAAGTAACCGACACGTTTAAAAAGTATCGTCTCTCTGAAGCCCTTATGGCAATATATAAACTCTTCTGGGATGAGTTCTCATCATGGTATCTGGAGATGATCAAACCTGCGTATGGGTCACCGGTTGATAGTACTACTTTCAAGCAGACACTCAACTATTTCGACACAATGCTTCGTCTGCTTCACCCATTCATGCCGTTTATTACTGAAGAACTCTGGCAAAACCTGTACGAGAGAAAAGAAGGCGAAACAATCATGTTTGCTCCCGTAGAAAATTCAAATATCTCAGGTGACAGTTTGCAAGTTATAGGACAAATGGAAGAACTCAAGCAGATCGTTGCAGGAGTGCGCAATATTCGTCAACAACGCAATATCTCACCCAAAGAAGAACTCATTCTGCAAGTGGTTGGTGGTAACGACTCCGTGGTTACTAAACTTCATGCTGCTACTGATCTACTCGTGAAAATGGGCAATCTGCAGAAGATTGAGATTGTCCCACAAAAAGACAGCAATGCTGCTTCTTTCATCGCTGGAGTTACGGAAATCGCCATTCCTCTGGATGCGTTCATCAATGTAGAAGAAGAATTGCGCAAACTTGAGGCTGACCTGCATTATCAGGAAGGATTCTTGCAGAACGTAATGAAGAAACTTGGTAATGAGCGTTTTGTGCAGAATGCGAAACCTGAGATAGTAGCAATGGAACGAAAAAAACAAGCTGACGCAGAGAGTCGTATTGCTGCACTGAAAGAGAGCATCAATGCACTTCTAAAAAAAATAAACCATTAACATCAACACCCTCTTTTCATATGAAAAAGACCCTATTATTTGCGACAATGATACTCATGATGGTATCATGCGGAAAGAAGACATTTGTCATTAATGGTACTTTCGACAAAGAATACGAAATCCCCGATAGCACAGAAATTGGCATTGACATAAAGAATGGTGATGCTACTGAAACTGTTTCTGGTTTAGTGCAGAACAATGCGTTCACTATTCAATTTGAGATTCCTGAAGAACAATTGGTTGTGCTTGATCTTGGCGAACTCGGAGCAACTGCTATTGCTGTGGAATCAGAAGACTTTGGCAAAGGTGTAGTAAACATCAACATCTATCCCAATGAAAATGACGAAGTTGTGATTTCGAAGAACGGAACTCTGAACAACGACTTCATACAGATGTTTGATGATATTGAAGCCGATATCTACCAAGCTCTTGAAATAGAAGACGAAACCTTACGCAACCAGACTCTAGAGAGCCATATCAATCATGTTTATTCCCTTCTCAAAGGTGAAGAAAACTCATTGCTCAACATCAATACACTTGCTGGTCACTATGGATTTTTGAACTTCTTCCCTATTTTTGAAGTTGATCAAATCGACACTCTTTGTTCTATTATGAACGAAAAGACACTCGAAGATAAAACTCTACACAAAATCTACGACCTCGTTCAATTTCAGAAGGAAAGCGGAAAAGGAAAACAGTTCAAAGATATCACTGCTTCCACTCCAACAGGGGAAACTTTATCATTGTCCGACTTGGTTGGAAAAACCGACTATGTACTGGTCGATTTCTGGGCATCTTGGTGTGGACCTTGCCGAAGAGCTATGCCCGAAGTGAAAGCATTGTATAACAAGTATAAAGGCAAACTTGAAATCCTCGGGGTTTCGCTCGATCAGGATAAGGACGCTTGGATTGACGCAATAAACTCTATCGGCCTGAATTGGAGACACATAAGTGATTTACAAGGGTGGCAAGCACAAGGAGCTCAAGACTATGGTGTAAACTCCATTCCATGCACCTTACTTATTGATAGAGAGGGGGTTATCGTCGGTAGGAACATGGAAATAAGCGAGATCGAGGTTTTGCTTAACAAATAAAAAGCAAGATTTTTCAAAAAAAAACGACAAAAGTTTTTGTAAATCAAAAAGTTTGTGTAATTTTGCAGTCGCTTTCGCGCAAAAATTTTGGTGTTTGTTTTCATGATTGAGTTATATATAAGCGAAAGCATTTGCAAGAAACTAAACAATTGATTAACAATATAAAAAATTACAATTATGACTAAAGCTGAACTTGTAAACCAAATTGCAGCACAAACCGGTTACGACAAGACCACCGTCCTCAACGTGGTTGAAGGTATGATGGAAGCGGTTAAAACCAGTATTGCTGCCAATGAAAATGTTTATCTCCGTGGTTTTGGTACTTTCCAGACCAAGGTTCGTAAGGAGAAAGTCGCTCGCAATATTTCCAAGAACACCACTATAGTTGTTCCTGAGCACATCATACCTTCTTTCAAGCCTTCAAAGGAATTCGTTAAATCTATTAAATAATCCAAAGTTATGCCTAACGGAAAGAAACATAAAAGACATAAGATGTCAACGCACAAACGTAAAAAACGTTTGCGCAAGAATCGTCATAAGAAGAAGTAAGACGATTAGTTTAATGCACAGTTGATAGTTAATAATTTATAGTTATGAATTGTTTCAGTTACGAGAACAAGATTGGCTATCAATTATTAACTATCAACTTTTTTCACCTCGCTCTTCTTTTAGTAGCAACTGTTTTGGGCGCAAAACAGTGAAAGAAGGGTCTAATACATTTTTATATATAGTGAAAAGCGAATTAGTAGTAGATGTCCAACAGAACGAGATCTCAATGGCGCTTACCGAGGACGACCGTTTGATGGAGGTCAACCGTGAAAAACGAGAAATGACCTACGTTGTCGGAAATATCTATCTTGGAAGAGTAAAGAAGGTTATGCCAGCGCTCAATGCGGTTTTCGTGGATGTTGGCTATGAAAAAGATGCTTTTCTTCACTATCTGGATTTAGGCGAAGGATTCACTCGAATCAACACCTACACACAAGCTACACTGAATCATGAGCGTGTTCCGTCGCTTGGAAAGATCTATAGTCTGCCGGAAGTGGGTAAAGACGGACAGATTGCCGATTATCTCAAAACCGGCGACTATCTGCTAGTGCAGATTTCAAAAGAACCCATTAACACCAAAGGACCACGACTCACTGCTGAAGTATCACTAGCAGGTAGAAACATTGTGCTTATTCCTTACGGGGATAAGGTAATGGTGAGCAGCAAAATCAAATCCGAAGCAGAACGCAGCCGCTTGCGTCAACTGGTACAATCTATTAAGCCTCAAGGCTATGGAGTGATTGTAAGAACAGTTTCCGAAGGCAAGAGAGTGGCTGAACTGGACGGAGAACTGCAGTTGCTCGTTAAACGCTGGGAGGAGACAATGCATAAGATTTCGCAACTCAATCAGCCAAAAGTAAGTTTGATAACAGAAGAAATCGGACGAACTATAGGACTGCTTAGAGACGTCTTCAATCCTACTTTCACGAGCATTCATGTAAACGACGAGAATGTTTACAATGACGTTTGCGCTTACGTAGAGCTTATTGCACCCGAAAGTAAAAAGATTGTTCACCTATACAAGGGCGATCAACCGATCTTCGACCACTTTCAGATCACCAGACAAATGAAAACTGGTCTGGGACGCACTGTTGGTTTCAAAAACGGCGGATATCTGATTGTTGAACGTACAGAAGCATTATGGTCGATCGATGTAAACAGTGGTAGTAAAAAACTTGGTGCTGATCAGGAGGAGAATGCCTTTAATGCCAACATGGCTGCAGCTGATGAGATTGCTCACCAGTTGCGACTCAGAGATATCGGAGGAATAATTATTGTGGACTTCATCGATATGGATTCCGCCGATAACCAACAAGCACTCTATGAACACATGAGAGATTTGCTTGAGAGAGACAGAGCAAAACACAATGTTCTTAAACTCAGCAAGTTCGGACTAATGCAGATAACACGTCAACGCGTGCGCCCAGCAGTTGAAACGGTTACGCAAGAAGTCTGCCCTACTTGCATGGGAAAAGGAAAAATTGGACCTTCTATCCTCTTCACAGACACATTACGCGAAGAATTGGAAGTCTATTCAGAGCAATTCGGAAAACACTTGAGGCTTTATGTGCATCCGTATGTATTCGCTTACATAAACAAAGGCACATTCAGTTCTCTCAGAAAGAAATGGCAACGGCAATTTAAGGTGAAGATTCTTGAAAGTCAGGAACTTGGATTCCTTCAATACAAATTCACCGATAAAGAAGGGACTCAGTTATTTGCGCAACACAACACCCCTACCCGACCTTCCGGAGCTAAAGATAGTGAATAGCATCGATCAGAGAGCAGTCTGCAACAGATTGCTCTCTTTTTTATTCAACATCAACAAATTTTCCATGTGTTTCATTCCAGTAACAAGAAAATCATTTCATCTTTAATTCTTATTTTGCAAAATGCAAAATAATCCGTATCTTTGCAGTGTCTATGACATTGCAGGATTTAAGCACATTGTATTCTTGCCATCCATGCATTGAGTTGTTAACCTCCGAACTCAAGAAAAAACACAAGCAACACATTTTGCTTGCGGGTCTTTGCGCGTCTGCAAGATCATTAACCATAGCTGCTGTATTCCAAAACGAACCAAGGACTTTGCTCTTGGTGCTTGATAATCATGAGCAAGCATCGTATGTTTTTCATGATTTGGAGAACCTGATTGTCGAACAAAGTGTATTCTTTTTCCCATCTTCATATCGTATTCGTCAGCGCAACCACCAACCTGATGAAGCCAATTCCATCCAGCGCACAGAACTTTTAAATCGTCTGAATAGTAAATCCGAACCTATAGTGGTTGTAACTTATCCGGATGCCCTAATAGACAAGATTCCAGATAAACAACAATTCACCCAACAAACTATAAGTTTGCATACTGAGCAGAATATAAGTATCAACTCCCTTTGCAAACAACTGGTAGATCTTGGTTTCATGCGCGTGGATTTTGTATACGAACCGGGGCAATTTGCAGTTAGAGGCGGAATTGTGGATATTTTCTCATTCTCTCACGAGGAACCATATCGACTTGATTTCTTCGGAGATGACATTGATTCAATTCGCATATTCGATATAGAGACACAACTATCAAAAGCACGACTTGAGCAAGTAGAGATTATTCCTGCAATGAGTCAGTCTAGCGATTCTAATTGCGATATTTTCGACTACTTACCCTCAGAAAGCATCATTCTTTCCGAAGATTTTGGTCTGCTGAAACATAGGTTGTATTCGCTGGAAGAATCCAGTTCAGAGAAGGTACATAATATTTTCGAAGAAATTAGCACTCAAAGCACAATTGAGATTTCAACCAAATCGTATTTTCCATCCTATTCGAAGATAGAATGGCATACTATTCCACAACCTGTATTCCACAAGAATTTCGATCTGCTAATCAGCAGTCTGACTCAATATCAAGAAGATGACTACAAAATCTATATTCTCTCGGATTCGCGGAAACAGACCGATCGAATAGCTGCAATATTCCAGGAGAAAGAAACCCAGATAAGTTTCACAGCAGTAGACAAGACATTACACGAAGGATTCATCGATCATCAAACTAAGATATGTTGCTTTACCGATCATCAGATTTTCGAGCGATTCCACAAAGTTCAACAGAAAACTGATGAGGTTCGAAGAGGTAAAGTTCTGCTGACACTTAAGGAACTGAATCAGTTGCAGGTTGGCGATTATGTAGTCCATGCAGATCACGGTATCGGTAGATTCGGAGGACTTGTTCATACTCCAATAAACGGCAAAATGCAGGAGATGATCAAACTCATCTATCGCGATAATGACACTCTATTTGTCAGCATTCATTCGCTTCACCGAATTTCAAAATATAAAGGAAAAGACGGTGAAGCTCCACATATCTCCAAACTGGGTTCCGGGCAATGGGAAAGAATGAAAGAACGTGCCAAATCGAAAGTAAAGGATATCGCACGCGATCTGATTCAACTTTACGCTCAACGCAGGAAAGAGAAAGGTTTTGCCTACTCACCAGATTCTTATTTGCAACACGAATTGGAGGCTTCATTCCTCTATGAGGATACACCCGATCAACAGAAGGCCACATTGGACGTCAAGCACGATATGCAGTCGCTTGTGCCAATGGATCGCTTAATATGTGGTGATGTAGGATTCGGAAAAACCGAGATTGCAATGCGTGCAGCATTCAAAGCTGCTACAGATGGCAAACAGACCGCAGTTCTTGTTCCTACCACTGTTCTTGCCTTGCAACACTACAACACTTTCCGCGAGCGTTTCCAAGGAATGCCGGTTACTATTGAGTATTTATCCAGAGCCAAATCAGCCAAACAAACAAAAGACATTGTTGAGCGACTTGCCAAAGGGGAAATTGATATCCTCATTGGCACTCACAAGTTAGTAGGCAAACAAGTAAAATTCAAAGACCTTGGCTTGCTCATTATTGATGAAGAGCAGAAGTTCGGCGTGGCAACAAAAGAGAAACTACGTCAACTGAAAGTTAATGTAGATACACTTACACTAACTGCTACTCCTATCCCGCGAACATTACAATTCTCACTACTTGGAGCACGCGACTTGAGTATAATCAACACCCCCCCACCCAACCGCTATCCTATTCAAACTGAGCTAATTACACCAGCAGATGAAGATATTATACAGGAAGCGATCAACGAAGAGATGGCAAGAAACGGACAAGTGTTTGTAGTTAACAACCGCATACAATCGCTTGAAGTTCTGGAGAACAAGATTCGCCGACTTTGCCCTGATGCAAGAGTAATTTCAGCTCATGGTCAGATGCCTACTGACGAAATGGAGCAAATTTTGGAAGATTTCATCAATTATGAATACGATGTATTAGTTTCCACTTCTATCATTGAATCGGGAGTAGATATTCCCAATGTGAACACCATCATAATCAACCATGCAGAGAACTACGGGTTAAGCGATTTGCATCAACTTCGTGGACGTGTAGGACGCTCGAACAGGAAGGCATACTGCTATCTTATAGCTCCGGAAAACAAGTTGCTTTCAGAGGACGCCAGACGACGATTGCGTGCAATTGAGACTTTTGCCGATCTTGGAAGCGGATTCAATATAGCGATGCAAGACCTCGATATTCGTGGAGCAGGAAACATGCTTGGTGCCGAGCAGTCCGGATTTATTGCAGATTTGGGATACGAAACATATCAACGTATTCTCTCAGAAGCAGTACAAGAACTCAAACAAGAAGAATTCAGCACACTTTTTGATGATGAAGTATCAACTGTTGGTTATCAGTTAGCTGCCAGCAAGTGGGTCAACGATTGTCAACTTGATGCCGATTTAGAAATCGGTTTCCCCGAAGATTATGTGGAGAATATTTCTGAAAGAATCAGCCTCTACCGCGAACTTGACGGACTAAAAAGCGAGAGTGAATTATTAGATTTTAAGAAACGTTTGATTGACCGATTCGGCACGCTACCTGAGAAAGCGGAAGAATTGTTGTCGGTTCTGCAATTGAGGTGGCTATGCATGAAGTTAGGAATAGAGAAAGTGGCGCTTAAACAAGATCGAATGATTCTGTATTTCCCTTCAAATCAAAACTCTCCATATTATCAGTCGGACGATTTCGGTAAAGTATTGCAGTATATTGCCAACCATCCGAGAAGATGTCAATTCCGTCATATAGATGTGCGAAGGTCGGTGTCTGTGGCAAATGTAACATCCATTCGTACGGCCTTCGACATACTTAATGAGATGATTTAATGCGACTTACAAATTAACAGATAAAATCCTAACAAAATAATAGATGAATTATGAAATTTATTGGAATTATACCAGCACGTTATGCTTCTACACGGTTTCCAGGAAAGCCATTGACAAAAATTGGTGGAATAATGATGATAGAGCGAGTATACAAACAAGCTCAGAAGGCACTTGATACTGTGGTAGTAGCCACTGACGATGAGCGCATAGTGGAAGCAGTTCGCAGTTTCTCCGGAAATGTAGTTATGACTTCTGCTAATCATAGAAGTGGAACAGATCGTTGCTGGGAGGCATATCATAAGTTTGGAGTTGAAGCAGACGTAGTAATTAACATTCAAGGTGATGAACCATTCATACAACCAGAGCAGATAGAGGCAATCAAATCATGTTTCCCTACAGACATTGCCACATTGGTAAAGCCATATAGCGAAACTGACTCTTTAGAAGATTTATTAAATCCGAATACTCCCAAAGTAGTTTTTTCCAAAGAGAGTGGTAAAGCACTCTATTTCTCCAGAAGTGTTATACCCTATCTGCGTGGTATTGATAAAAAAGAATGGTTGCACAAGCATCAATACTACAAACATATAGGTATGTACGCATACCGTACAGATATTCTAAGGCGTATAACACAGTTGGAACAAAGTCCTTTGGAAGAAGCAGAATCATTGGAACAACTGAGATGGTTGGAGAACGGATTTAACATAAAAGTGGCTGTAACCAATACTCAATCGATAGGAATAGACACTCCAGATGATCTAAAGCGTGCAGAAGAATTCATAAAATCACAAGAAAAGTAGAAAAAACTTGCGTATTTAAAATTCTTGCAGTACTTTTGCAGTCCGAATTGGAAAGTTGTCTGAGTGGTCGAAAGAGCCGCACTCGAAATGCGGTGTACGCATTACGTCGTACCGGGGGTTCGAATCCCTCACTTTCCGCAGTAAAAGATAAGGACATCCATAAAGGGTGTCCTTAACTTATATTCTGTATTTATGCTAATTATTTGTTAATACTTTCCAGTCATAACCTTCATCGACAACTTATCATACCAGCGTGTAGGTAACAGACTGTGCATAAATACCATAAACTTAGCACCCTGCCCAGTCATATATCGTGTTTTAGGATGACGACATACAGCTGCATGCGCAATTTTCTTACTAATCTTTGCCGGGTTCGTAGGTATGTTTGAAGTGTAAAGTTTGTGCATGAAATCAGCAGCCGGAATAGCTCTGTCTTTGTAAGCACTATTTTTTGCAGAGTCTCTAAGGTGATCAGCAGCAATAATTCCCCAATCGGTTTTAATAGCTCCAGGTTCGATGATAACTACATCAATTCCGAAACTACGTACCTCCATACGTAAAGCATCAGAAATGGCCTCCAAAGCATATTTGGTTGCATTATACCATGCACCAAAACACATTGTCACATGACCAGCGACACTCGCCAGATTCACTATTCTACCGCTCTTCTGTGCGCGCATATATGGCAAAACCTCTTGTGTAAGTCTCGCCAAACCGAATATATTAACTTCAAACTGGCGTTTGGCCTCTGCCATTGTCACATCTTCTATGGCGCCAAAATAGCCATATCCTGCATTATTGATGAGCACATCAATACGTCCTTCCTTCTCAATAATAGTTTTAACTGCATCAACAATACTCTGTTCATCAGTGATATCCATACGTATTGCAGTCACCCCAAACTCAGCTAGAGGTTCAATTTTTTCTACACGCCTTGCTGCGCCATATACTTTATGCCCTTTCTGAGCCAATATCTTAGCCGTTTCGTAGCCCATACCGCTACTGGCACCCGTTATAAGAATTACTTTCATTTATTGTTATTATTTGTAATACACTGCAAAATTACAAACAAATTCCAACATTACAAAATGGGTTATTATATAAAACTATTCTTTATGATTCGACATTCACCCCTACATACGTAAATTCACCCCCAAAAACGGACATAAAAGGCACATTCTTCCACTTTTATACCTTTTCAGTGGTTTGAAAGGAAGAAATGTTATAATTTTGCACTCGTATTAAGATGCGCGTGTACGCATGCGCGCATAAAGATATATTAAGGTAAGTACACAAAATAACCCGAAATCATATAAATTTTCGTAATAATAACAATTATGGAAACAGCAACAAGACATTTTTTTGATTATTTCAACGAGCGCATTCCCCAGAATTGGAATGAACCAGCGCTAACCGATTATGACGGAGAAAACAACTACACTTTCGGCGAGATGGCAGCCCAAATGGCTCATCTTCAGATACTACTGGATGCAGCAGGCATAAAGAAAGGCGACAAAGTGGTAATTTGTTCGAAAAACTGCGCCAACTGGGCAGTATCTTTCCTCAGTATAGCTGCCAACCGCGGAGTGATAGTATCGATAATGGATGCATTTGTAGGAAAAGACATCGAGAAACTGATTAATCACTCTGATGCAAAAGCATTGTTCGCGGGAGACAGTGTATGGAAAAAGATATCAATAGAGAATCTTCCCAAGATTGAACTCGTGATTGGTACAACTGACTTCGAACTCTTATATGCAAAGAGCGAGCAGCAAGAGAAGGCTTACAAAGAGAGTGAAGAACTATTTCTTGCCAAGTATCCCAACGGTTACAAAGAAACAGATGTTCATTTTCCGACAGACAATCTGGATGAACTGATGATAATCAACTACACATCAGGTACAACCAGTGAACCTAAAGGTGCTATGTTGAGTTACAGAAACATTTCTGCAAACGTTCATTACTCGCAAGAAACCATTCCAAACCACTCCGGTTGGAGTGAAGTATGTATGCTTCCTCTGGCACACATGTTCGGTATGACAATTGAGTTTTTGTATCAAGTAGCAGGTGGTTGTCATGTTTATTTTCTGAGCAAGACTCCTTCACCAAGTGTTCTTTTGAAAGCATATGCAGAAACAAAACCATACATGATCCTGACTGTGCCTTTGGTATTGGAAAAGATATTCAAATCGAAAATTTTCCCCGCATTGGAGAAACCAGTAGTGAAATTCCTGTGGCATACCCCACTCCTTTGCAAGATTGTAGAAAAAAAGATCTACTCGCAACTGATGAATGCATTTGGTGGCAATCTGATATGGCTTATCACCGGTGGTGCAGCTATCAATGCCGAAGTTGAGCGCATTTTCAGAAGAATTAAATTCCCATTTGTAGTTGGTTATGGTATGACTGAAGCAGGACCATTAATCTGCTACGACCATTGGTATAACGAAGTACAAGGTTGCTGTGGAAAATGTGTTGACCGCAACGAACTGAAGATAGATTCTCCTGATCCAGAGAAGATTGTAGGTGAGATACTCTTCCGCGGTGAACACGTGATGATGGGATACTACAAGAATGAAGAAGCAACAGCAGCAGCCATAGACAAAGACGGTTGGTTGCATACAGGTGACCTAGGAACTATGGATAAGGATGGTCATCTCTTCATCCGTGGACGCTCGAAAGCAATGATTCTGAGCAGCAATGGACAAAACATCTATCCAGAAGAGTTGGAGGACAAGATCAACAACCTTCCCGGTGTAGTGGAGTCGGTTGTAGTTGGAAGAAAAGGCAAACTGGTTGCACTGGTATTTGCTGATTCCAAATATGATTTTCAAGGTCAGACAATGCAGGAGTTGATGAACGATAACCTCAAAAAACTCAACAGCACCCTACCCGCATATATGCATGTAGCTGAAATAGAGTTAGTTGAGAAAGAGTTTGAGAAGACTCCGAAGAGAAGTATACGCCGTTTCCTTTACAAGTAAAAGATCGGAGTACAGATTCAAGACCTATATATGAACAGAAGAGCAAACCAAGTTTGCTCTTCTGTTTTTATGTAAGATAAAAATATACTATTCTTAAGATTATGCATGAAGAGTGCATAAGAAAGAGTCGGCTAACACTCGGCTTACTCCGGCTTACCACTCGGCTATCAGAAAAGTGCTATTTATTAATATTTGTGCATAATTATACATCATTCTGCATAAAACCAGACTTAGTCAAGCATATGACCAAAGTTGTTAGAGAGTTGAACCATTTTGTCGTACTCCTCAGGCGAGAGATCCTGGAAATAGAAATTTCGCGGGTCAACAGGAACACCTTTATAATGCACCTCATAATGCAAGTGAGGCCCTGTGGATTTGCCAGTATTTCCTACCAAAGCGATGACATCACCACGACGCACTTTCTGACCAACATACACCAGTGAAGCAGACAAGTGAGCATATAAGGTCTGGTAGTTGAATCCATGGTCAAGAACAACGCAGTTTCCATATCCCTGCCTCCAACCAACGAAATCAACCGTAGCATTACCAGTAGCATAAATATCAGTACCCGTGTGAGCAGTAAAGTCCATACCCTGATGGAATTTCTGAGTATGATAGACGGGGTCTACGCGCCAGCCATAACCAGATGCCACACGCGTAAGGTCCTTATTAAGAACAGGTTGGATAGCAGGAATATTCTCCATACGCACCTCTTGTTGCTTTGCAAGTTCCACAAGTTCTTCATAAGATTTGGCCTGCACATACAATGCTTTCTCTATCTTATCGACATGCATAGTGATGTCTGCCGCCAGTTGCATATTGGTAAGTGATGCGATAGAATCGTAATAATTGACAGGTCTGGAACTCCCCAATCTCACAGAAAGGGGAATAGGATCTGCCTGAAAGAGAGCACGATAGAGGTTATCATCACGTTGCTGGATGTCAATAAGCACCAGTTGCAGTTGATCGCGTTGCCTCTCAAGCATGTCATATTGAGCCTTCAGTGCATCCTTCGCCGTCGTGACCTGTT
>JAEEGL010031892.1_pt1 | contig 19933 bp, 18 predicted proteins | sample 9134231 | NCBI WGS metagenome assembly JAEEGL01 (sample SAMN16246548, study PRJNA631951) | gut metagenome | biome: gut microbiome; feature: rumen; material: fiber-attached | host: Bos | place: Iran: Karaj | collected 2018-10 | reverse complement strand
CTCCAGTTATAGAAGAACCAACAATAGAAGAGCCTATTATTAAAGAGCCAACAATAGAAGATTATACAGAACCAGCAGTAGTAGAAGAACCAATAATAGAAGAACCAATAACAGTAGATGAAGTACAAACAGCACAACCAAAGAATAATAATGTAAAAGCACTAGGAATAGCAGCAGGAATTGGTTTAGCTGTAGGAGCATCTGCACTTGGAGCTCATACTCTTATGAAATCTAAAGAAGAGGATGAAGAAGAATCTTACGATTACGATTATGAGAAATAAAAAATGTAGAAGAAATTCTACATTTTTTTATCTTATTGTTGATTTATAAAATTCTTTTTGAATCTTATTTGTTGTCCATAAGAAATGATGAAGTGCTTTATTAATTATTAAATCAAATTCACCAATATATTCATAAACATCAGGTTCAAATTTTAATTTAAAATCATTTAAATCTTTATAAGGATTATTATCATTAAAATCAGCTGTAATACCATATAAATCTAAATATTCAAATCCATCATCTTTATAATCTTTAATTAATTTATAATACATATATGTTTTAACATCTACTCCATTAAAATCTTTATTACATCCAGATATAAATATAGTAGCTCTACCTTGATGTTTAAGAACAAAAGCACTACCTAATACTTCTTTTGGTACTTCACCGCTACTCATAACATTATTAGCTTTAATAATATCATAAGATAGTTTATTAAGAAGTTTATCTGATTCCATTTTCTTATTATATAATTCTTCACTATTAGGATTATCTCTAAATTCAGAATTAACTTTATCATTATTAACTTGTTCATATGCAAATTGTTTTTGTAAATATTTTACATATATTTGATAATCTAAAGTAACAAGTATAATATCTGCTTTATTAGATTGATTGTAATACTTATAGAATGTTTTATAATATGAAGCACTCTTAGCAGTTTTCCCTTCTAAAAAACTAAAGAAAGTATCTATATCATTTTCATTACCTTTTTTAAGTACAATACCACTTAATTCATCATCTCTAAGTTTATCTATTAATTGTTTATTTAAAGCATCAAAATTATATTTAGGTAAATATATAACAGGTGTATATCTAGGAAGTAAAGATTCAAAATATAAATGATCTTTTAATTTTATATATCCTAAACTTCTAAGTGTAGCAACAAGTTCTCTACTTTTAGGTAATATTTCTTTAGCTTTAATATCATAATCTAAATTAGCATAAACTACTTCAGGATTTATTTTAATAAAAGCAAAATGTTTTTTATTGAAATATTTTTTTACTGCTTTAGTAAATTCTTCAAGTAGAGGAGTATCAAAATAATCTATTAAGAATCCTCTCGGAGCATAACCATACTTAATACCAGCACTTAAAACTTTCCATAATACTAAACTAGCAGCAACTAATTTATCATCTTTATAAGCACCAATATATACAACATGATAGTCACTATGTTCCATAAAATGACCATACTCTTTAGTTTGTAAAAAATTTTTAAGCATATGTTTATTAGCAAATTCTTCAAAAACCACTTCATTTATTTCACTTATTACCATAAATATCATCCTTTTACGTATGATAATTATAGCATAATTCTTTAAAAAATTGTATAATTATATTATATAAAACATTGGAGAAGACACTATGAGTAAAATAATTGATGTAAAAGCACGTGAAATATTAGATTCAAGAGGATATCCAACAGTAGAAACAAAGGTAACAACAGAGAAAGGTTTTACTGGTATTTTTAGTGTTCCTTCAGGAGCATCAACTGGTTCTAAAGAAGCGTTAGAATTAAGAGATAATGATGAAAGATATTTTGGAAAAGGTGTATTAAAAGCAATAAATAATGTAAACACAATTATTAGAGATAATGTTATAGGATTAGAGGTTTCTCATCAAAAAGAAATAGATGAAAAATTAATAGAATTAGATGGTACTAAGAATAAGAGTAATTTAGGAGCTAATGCTATATTATCTGTAAGTATAGCTTGTCTTAAAGCAGCAGCTAATGAATCTAATAAAGAAATATATGAATACTTAAGTCCTAAACATCATAAAATACCAAAAGCAATGTTTAATATAATAAATGGAGGAGCACATTCTAAGAATAATTTAGATATTCAAGAATTTATGATAATACCAAAAATGGAAACATTTATGGAAACAGTTAGATGTGCTAGTGAAATATTCCACGAATTAAAAAGTTTATTAGATAAAGAAGGTCATATAACATCACTTGGTGATGAAGGAGGATTTGCTCCTAATCTTGAATCTAATAAAACAGCATTAAATTATATAATTAAATCAATAGAGAGTGCTGGATATCATCCAGGAAAAGATGTATTCCTAGCATTAGATGTCGCAGCTAGTACATTATATGATGATACTAAAAAGACATATAAAATTGATAATAACTTTTTATCAAATGAAGAACTATTAGATTATTATTTAGATTTACTTAAAAATTATCCAATAATATCTATAGAAGATCCATTTGATGAAAATGATATAGAAGGATTTAAATTAATAAGTGATAAATTATCTAAAGGAATAAATATAGTAGGTGATGATTTATTTGTTACTAATAAAGAAGAATTACAAAAGGGTATAGATGAAAAAATATGTAATTCAATACTTATTAAACCTAATCAAGTAGGTACATTTTATGAAATGTTAGAAACAATAGTACTTGCTCGTAAAAATAACTATACATGTATTATGTCACATAGAAGTGGAGAAACAAATGATACATTTATTATAGATGCAGCAGTAGCATTAGAAATACCATTTATAAAATGTGGTTCTGTTTCAAGAGGTGAACGTATAGCAAAATACAATAGATTACTTGAAATAGAAATGAAATTACATGAATAAAAAGTTTGCATAAATAGATATTATATAGTATAATTACAAAGCGAGGGTGTTAATATGGAAAAAGTTTTAATTGTAATATCAGTATTATTAATAGGAATAGTTTTACTACAAAGTAATAAAGCAAGTGATGCTGGTCAAATAATTACTGGTGGTAATGCTATGCTTATGGGAAAAGCAAAAGAAAGAGGAGCAGAAAAATTTGTAACTAATTTAACTTATGCTCTAGGATTTGCTTTTATAGTAATATCATTTTATTTATCATTAAAATAAGAGGTTCATATAAAATGAACTTTTTTTAGAATGGAGAAAAAACCATGAGAGAGAAAATAGTAGAAATAATAACTAATTCTGGTAGAGGATTAAATCCTATAGAAATAATGGATTTAGTTAAAAAGAATAGTACAGCAGAAGACTTACGTTCATTAATACATGAACTTGATTTATTATGCAGAGATGGTGTATTAAGATGTACTAGTGGTAATAATTATATAATAAATGATTTATTAACTGGTGTAGTAGATGAACATGAAAAAGGTAATGCTCATATATTAATAGATGGTGAAGAAGATATATTTATCTCTAAGAATAATATGAAAGGTGCTCATAATAAAGATTTAGTACTTGTAGATTTAATAGATAAAACTAAAAGAGAAGGAAAAATAGTTAGAATACTTAAGAGAAGTTTAGGTTCTAATGTAGCAGAAGTAGTAAATGATAATGGAGTATTAAAAGTAGTACCTGTTACAAGTAACTTACCATATGAAGTAGTTATAGAAGACACTGATTTAAATTTAGTAGATGGTCTTTATGTACATTTAGAATATATTGATGATTTAGGTCATAATAGAGTACTTGCTCGTATAGATAAAATATTAGGTCATAAAAATGCCCTTTTAAATAAAGCTGGAGAACCAACTGAAATATCTGGTGAAATAGCTAAAATAGCATGTGAATATGAAATACCATTAATGTTTAGAGAAGAAACTCTAGAAGAAGCTAAAAAAATGCCTAAGAGTTTATCTAAAGAATTAATAGATGAAGAATTATCTAAAGGAAGAGTAGACTTTAGAAATGAACTTATATATACAATAGATGGAAAAGATACAAAAGATATAGATGATGCTATAAGTGTTAAAATTCTTCCAAATGGAAATTATGAATTAGGTGTTCATATCGCAGATGTATCTTATTATGTAAAACCAGGAATGAGTTTATGGAAAGAAGCAGAAGAAAGAGGAAATTCTAATTACTTAGGTAATAAAGTAATACCTATGCTTCCAGTAGAACTATCTAATGGTATTTGCTCATTAAATCCAAATGAAGATAGATTTACTGAAAGTTGTATTATGGAAATAGACCATTCTGGTAAAGTAGTAAATAAAAAAATATGCAAAGGTGTTATAAGATCTAAAAAGAAAATGAATTATGATGCTGTACAAGCACTAATAGATAAAGATTTTGATAGTAAAGAATTAGAAGGATATGATACTTTAGTTTATAATCTTAAAGATGGAGAAACTCTAGCAGATGTAGCATTTAAAAATGGAATAAGTACAAGTGAATTATTAGAATATAATAAAGACTTTAATACTCTATCTAAAGAAGTAAATGTTCCATGTTATAAAATAATAGAAAATGCATATAAATTATCTAAAGAAATAAGTGCTATGAAAAAAAGAAGAGGAGAACTTGCATTTTTATCTGATGAAGCAAAAATATATCAAGATGATAATGATGTACCATACGAAGTAAAAGCTAGAGACTCTAGACCTGCAGAAAGATTAATAGAAGATTTCATGGTAGCAGCTAATGAATCAGTAGCAGAGTTTTTAACAGAACATAAACTTGCTACATATAGAATTCATGGTATGCCTCTTCAAAAGAAAATGGAAGAATATTTAAAATTCTTAGAATTAATAGGTATTCATTATCCAGTTAAATTTAATATAGAAGATATATCACCATTAGATGTACAACATTTACTTGATTATATTAAAGATGAAAAAATGTATAAAATGCTTAATAAAAAATTATTAAGAAGTATGCAAAAAGCAGTATATTCTACCGAGAATATAGGTCACTTTGGTATAGCAAGTCCAATGTATACACATTTTACTAGTCCAATAAGAAGAATGGATGATTTGTTAAATCATACAAGTATTAGTTATATCTTAGGAGATAAATCTATAGATGGTAAATTAATTAGTTCATGGAATTCATACTTAGCAACTATTTGTGAACATATAAGTGAATGCGAAAGAAATAGTGAAAAATGTGAATATGCTGTTGATGATATGTTAAAAGCATATTATATGCAAGATCATATTGGAGATGAATTTGAAGCTACTGTAGATACATTATTATCTGGTTCATTCTTTGTACAAACAGATAATTACATAGATGGTAGATGTGACATAATAGAAAAAGGTGAAAATAATTATATAGGTGTTAATTCATATTATGACTATAATGAAAATATTATGGCTTATACAAGAAATAATAGAGTAGATTTAAGATATGGAGATAGAGTATTAGTTAGATGTACTGCTAGTAATCCTGAAGCAAGAGAAATAGATTTTGCTCTTATAAGGAAGATATAATATGGAAATAGTTAATAGAAAAGCAAATCATGATTATTTCATAAAAGATACATATGAAGCAGGTATTGAACTTAAAGGTACTGAAATAAAAAGTATTAGAAAAGGAAATGTTAATATAAATGATTCATATGCAAGAGTAAAAAATAATGAAATATTTGTTACTAATATGTATATAGCTAAATATGAAGAAGGAAATATATTCAATCATGATGAAAGAAGAGAAAGAAAACTTCTTCTTCATAAAAATGAAATATTAAAAATAGCTCATAATATAGAAACAAATAGATATACTCTAATACCATTAAAACTTTATTTTAAAAAAAATAAAATAAAAGTAGAACTTGGTATATGCCAAGGAAAGAAATTATATGATAAAAGAGAATCTATAAAAGAAAGGGATTTAAAAAGAAGAATTGAATAAATTCTTCTTTTGTTTTATACTTGAAAAGTGATTATAATATAAAAGTACCTAAAATAGAATATAAATACAGAAATTTTACAAAAAAGGTTGTTAAATTTTTCTAAAAATGGTACTATTATATATAGTAGAAGAGGATTAGAGATAATCAGATCTACACTATAAGTATTTAAATACTTATAATTTTCTTCTTAACTTGTGTTTTGGAAACAAACACTGGTTAAAAGATTTGTTTCTAAAAAGGCGAAAGGAGGAATTATGAAAAGAAGAAAGACTTTTACAGTAATGGCAATTCTAATTGCAGTTTTAGTGTTAGGTGTAGGTTATGCAACAATATCTAATATTACACTAAACCTAAATGGTAATGCTACTGTTATTGCAGATGCAGACTTCGTAGTTGTATATGATACAGCTCATACTGTAGGTAGATCAACAACTGATCAAATTACTGATAATAGTACTACTTATGATGTTGTTACAGGTGCTTATACTAGTACAACTCTTGCAACAATGAATGTAACTTTAAATAAAACTCATACAAGTGCTTCTGCATGTTATAAGATTGACAACAATAGTACAACATTAGCTGCAAATTTAAGTGCTAATGTAACACAAGTTGGATCTCCAAATAATGCATATTTTGGAAATATTACTACTGCATTCTATTCTGATTCAACATGTGAAACAGCATTATCTGGTAGTTTAGCTGCTCAAGATTCTGCATATATGAAGGTTACAGTTCCAAAAGGTACTACTGAACCTGCACAAAATGTTACTGGTACATTCAGTGTAGCAATTACAGCTAGTCCAGCAGAATAATAGAATTAATTTGATAGAAAGTAGGCAAGAAAAAGAATGAAGAGAGATGCTTTAAGATATTATACTGTTGAGTTATTTTTTCTAGTAATCCTTTGCCTTGCTCTCTTTGTGTCAAATGTTTTTAACACAAAGATATTGGCACTGGTATTAACAATATTCACTGTCATTACATATACTGCTATAAAAAAGAAAAATACTAAATCAGTATTATCAAGACAAGTAATGTATTTAATGATTGGATTTGGTGTTATATACCTAATAAGTTTTTATTTGATGGGTTTATACTTTGGATATTATAAAGCATCAGTACAATTTAGTTTATATGGTATATGGAATTTCATTATTCCATCAACAATAATTATCATAACTTCAGAATTAATAAGAGATAGATTACTTTCATACAAAAGTACTTTATCAAAATCATTAATATTTATAGATATGGTACTTGTAGATTTAATTGTATACTCAAAAGTATATGATTTAAGTAATCTAGATGATGCTCTTGTAGTAGTAGGATTTATATTCTTTGCTTCAATATCATGTAACTTACTATATAACTATATAAGTGTAAGATATGATAATAAAAGTATTATTATATATAGATTAATGACAGTACTATATGTTTACATAATACCTTATATTCCAGATGTATATATATTCTTTAGATCTTTCTTAAGAATGATATACCCATACATTATTTATTTGGTTCTAGAATATACTTATTCTAAAGCAAATGCAGCATCTGCATATAAAGATAGAACAAGAAATATAGTAGTTACTACTGTATTAATGATAGTTATGTGTTTTGTAATAGCTTTAGTATCATGTAGATTCGAATATGGAATTCTAGTTATAGGTTCTGGTAGTATGACTGGAACTATAGATAGAGGAGATGCTGTTATATATAGACAGTATCACAATAATTCTATAAGTGAAGGAGATATAATTATTTTCTATAACAAAGATGTTAAAACAGTACATAGAGTAATAAAAATAGAAAATGTTAATGGAGAATATAGATACTTCACAAAAGGAGATGCCAATCAAAGAATGGATGATGGATATAGAACTAAAGATAGTATAATGGGAATAACAAATTTTAAAATAAAATATATTGGTTATCCAACATTATGGTTGAGGGATATATTCGAAACAAAAAAATAAAAGGAATGGGAGAAAATGAAAAGAAATCAAGTTAATGAAATATTAGAAGAAGAGACAAAAAGAAAACATAATATTTTCTATTCTTGTTGTATAATCATTTTAGTGTTAGCAATATCACTTGCTTTTGCATACCTATTTTATACAAAAAATAAAGGGTATTTTGTAAAATATAAAGAGGATAGTAATATAGATTATAAAGTATATTTACAGAACAATGATTTCTTTGAAAGAAACTACCTAGAAGAAGATAATAGATATATAGCTAGTTTAATTGATTATATTAATGCAACATTTAATTATAAGATTTCACTAGAAGAAAAAGATGTAGAATTTAAATATTCATACTTCCTTGAATCAGAAGTAAATGTAGTAGAATCAACTGGTAGTAAACCATTATATAATAAGAAAGCTGAATTATTAAAGAAAGAAAATCTTTCAACAAATGGAAAAAGAATTGTTGAGATAAAAGAAAATCTTGATATTAAATATAATGAATACAATGATTTAATCAAAAAATTCGTTGCAATATATGGTCTAGATGATATAACAAGTACACTTACAATAAATATGCATATTAAAGTTGATGGATCATGTACTGAATTTGAAAATGATACAAATAATGAATCAGTTATTTCATTAGTAATACCACTAACTACTAAGACAGTAGGTATTGATATTAAAAATAATATAATTGAAGGTAATGAAAATATAATGATATGTAAAGATAAAACATTATTTACTTATACATATTTAGGATTAAGTATTGTATCATTCATAGTATTCTTAGTATTAGTAGTTCAATTAGTAAAATATATTATTGATACTAGAACAGCTCAAACAATTTATGATAGAGAATTAAATAAAATACTTAGTCATTATCATTCATATATTCAAAAGGTTAGCAATAAAGTTAGCATCTTTGAACAAAGTGGAATGCAAATTGATAGTGATACAATATATAAGAATTGCCAAGTATTTAGATTAGAATCATTCACAGATATGTTAGAAATAAGAGATAATTTAAATTCACCAATTCTTATGTCAACAAATGAAAAGAATACAAAAACATACTTCTTTATACTTAACTCAATTAATAAAGCAGTTTATGTATATGGAATTAAAGTTCAAGAAATTAGAAAGCAATTAAAGAAAAAGGAATTATAAATTAGAATAAATTTTACTAATTTATTCATTCCTTTTTTATTTTAAGAGGATAACAATGAGTAGAAAAAGATTTAAAAATGTTTGGAGTAGATTTTTACAGAAGCAAAAAATAGTTTTGTTTCTATCCTTTTTTGCTACAATTTTTATGTCTATTGGTTATGCCTCTATAAATGATATTTCATTATCATTCAATGGTGTAGGAAATATCTTAATAAATGATGGTTTAAGAATAACAAATATAGTTAATGAAACAAATAATTATGCTGATGATATAAATTCAGTTATAGATTTTAATGATATATTTATTAACAGTACAATTATACTCGGTAATAGATCAGATTCAAGTATTACATATAGAGTTACAGTTGATAATAATACTGATAAGGATTATCGTTATTATGGATTATTATATGATGGAGAAGCATCACTTTTTTATGACAATAATAATATTCAAGCAACATCAAATAATTTAAATACACTGCTTGCCTCTGGTCAATCAATGGATATATTATTAACATTTAGTTATGCAGATGGATATACACCAACAAGTGCTGAAACATTAAATTCATATATTAAATTAAACTTTGAAGAAAGATATGTGGCTAGAATAGGTAGTTCATATTATGATTCATTACAATTAGCAGTAGATGCTGTGCCAACAGATAATACTAATACAACAATAGTATTATTAAGGGATACTGATGAGCATATCACCGTAGCGGCTAATAAAACTATAGTATTTGATTTAAATGGTAAAACATTTTCTAATACTTCAGAAACAGCTGCAAATTATAATATTACAAATTATGGTAATATAGAAATTCAAAATGGTACTATTATTCGTAATACTTTTGCAAATAAACCAGCTAAATTTGAAGGAAGAACAATTGAAAATAAAGCAGGTGCTACTCTTAGAATAACTAGTGGTAATATAAGTTCTGAAGTATTTAATGTAGTAGCTAATTATGGAACAGCATATATAGATGGTGGAAGAATATGGATTAAACCAGGAGTTGATCAGGGTGTTGTTAATAATGAAGGCACTGGTACAATGTATATATCTGGTGGTGAGATAATAGGTGCTCGTAGACAGGCACTATATAATGTAGGTGTAGCACATATATCTGGAGATGCTTATTTTGAAAATGGTAATGGTTCTAGTGGAGAATTTAGAGCTTGCGTACAAAATGCATATGATAATAGAACTTCATCCAATGGAACTTTAACAATCACTGGTGGAACTATTGTTGCAAAACAAAATCAACAATCTAGTAATAAAGGTTATGGTGCTGTTTGGAATAATTCTTCAAATCCTTTAACTATCGGAACTAAAGATGGTACAGCAAGTAAAACAACACCTATATTTATAAGTAATGCAATTGGTATTCATAGTACAGCTAATTATGGTTTCTTTGATGGAATTATAAAATCTGTTATGGATCCATTTAATAATACACAAAATAGAATAAATGATACTGATGGATTTACTTTTGCTGAAACAAAAGAACAAAGAGATGGTGTTTGGCATAATGTTAGATATTTAGTAGCAAATCCAGTAACAGTTACATTCAATGGTAATGGTGGTACACCAGATGAATCATCAAGAATACTGGAAATAAATGAAACAATAGGCGATTTACCAGAAGCAACAAGAGCGGGTCGTGCTTTTGCTGGATGGTTCACAGCAGCAGAAAATGGAACAGAAGTAGACGAAAATTATGTTGTAACTGGAACTAGTACAATATATGCACAATGGGATTTTGTTGAATCTGGAGTTTGTAAAATACAACGTACAGGTGAAGATCCAGTATTCTTTGCATCAATCGCAGATGCACTTACAACTATAACAGATAGTACAGCTACTACAATTACTATGTTAGCAAATACAACTGAATATGTAACTATACCAGCTAATAGAAATATTACATTGAATTTAAATGGTAAAACATTAAATACTGCAAAAGGAAAACCTACAATAACTAATAAAGGTAATTTGACAGTATCAAATGGAACTATACTTAATAATGATGATGGTACTGCAGGTAATCCACAAAGTATTATTAACCAAGAAGCTGGAACATTAACAATAAATGATGTAACAATGACTAATACATCAGGAAAACAAGTCCTTTATATAACAGGTGGAACATCAGTTAGAATAAGTGGTAATTCAACTCTTACTGCACAATCAACTGGTTCATGGAATAATCAATATAGATGTACTGTTCAAGTATCAAAAGGAAACCTATATATAGATGATGGAGTTACTATAATAAATAATTATTCAACACCAGGAAATAATGCTGTTGCATTAGGTGTTTATGGTACAGGAGTTGCTTATATAGGTGATGATGATGGAACAATTAGTTCATCTTCACCAGTAATTCAAGGTGAAACATATGCAATACATAATGAACGTACACTTAATTTCTATGATGGGATTTTAAAAGGTAAAACTGGCACTGTTGATGGAACTATTACTAATGAAGCAGCTAATTCTCAAGAAGTAAATGGAACTAGTAATGGTTATTATACAAAACACTTAGAAGCTAATAATCAACAACAACAATCTCCACAACAACAAATGCAACAAGCTCCTGTATTACAACAAAGTGAAGAATCAAATGAAACTAGTGGAGATACACAAGTAAATCAAACAATTGTTGATCCAGAAACAAATAGTACTTCTGAACCAAATGAAACTTCAGGAGATTAAAAAATAAATAATAAAAACACTTGAAATAGTAATTAAATTATGATAATATTTAATTACACAAAGAAGTGTTTTTTTTTGGGAGGGATTTTTGTGAAAAAGATTAAAGCATTTTTTAAAGGAGTTAGTAAAGAACGTAAAACTGTTAGATGGTCTGATGGAAAAACATTATTAAAATACTCAGTTATTACTGTTTTTATGCTTGTACTAGTAGGATTATACTTTTATGGATTAGACGCTATATTCTCAATATTTAGAAAATTTGTAGGAGGGCTAATCTAATGGAAGATAAGAAACTTTGGTATGTAGTAAATGCATACAGTGGACATGAACAAAAAGTAAAAGATTATTTAGAATCTAGACGTGAAAGCATGGGAATGGAAAATAATATATTTAGAGTTATTATTCCAGAAAGAACAGAAGTTGAAGTAAAAGACGGAGTTAAAAAAGAAAAAGTTAGAAAGATGTTCCCAGGTTATGTTTTAATAGAAATGATTATGTCTGATGAAGCATGGTATGTAGTACGTAATACTCCAGGAGTTACTGGATTTATCGGTTCATCAGGTAAAGGAGCAAAACCAATCCCACTATCACCAGCAGAAGTTAAGAAATTTATTGGTGATGGAGAAGAAAAACAAGTACCAATTAATACTGATGTTGAAGTTGGAGACAATGTTAATATAATTGATGGTCCATTCAAAGGTATGTCTGGTCAGATAGAAAGTGAAGATAAAGAAAATGAAAAACTTACTGTTCTAATTGATTTATTCGGACAAGAGACACCAGTAGAAGTAGATTTAATACAAGTATCAAAGATATAAGAGAGTCTAAAAACTCTCTTTTATTTGATTTTTTATATAAAATGTGGTATAATATACAACCGTATTAGGGAGATATAATACATAAAAAGGGGATTTGGAAAATGAAAAGAATAAGTTTTGATAAAAAAAGTTTTAAAAAGTTTTTAGAAACAGCTAAAGTTATAAATAATAATGGAAGATATGTATTTGATGTTAATGGTGAACTTATTAAAATTAATCCAGTGTTTTTAGAAGATTTTTATAATTCTAAAAAAGCATTACATCCATCATATGGAGTAAATGTAGATCAAATAGAATGGTTAAGTAATTTAGATTATAAAGTATCATCATCTTTACCAAATGGTATAGTATCATTTGATCATAAGAATATAGGCGTTATTTATCCTAATATATTCTATGGATATGCTGATTTTAATAAATTACCTAGAGAAGAAAAATTAACATTCTTAAATAACTTAAAAACAGCTATTAATAAACATATAGAATTAATGCAAAATGGTATATATAATAAAGACTTTATTAATAAAAATATTTTATATAAAGGCGAAGATGTTCAATTAATAGATTTAGATGGTAAATATATTTCTAATGAATATTGTAATACTTATGAATATTTTATTGATAATTTAAGAACAATATTAATGCAAAAAATTAGAAAAGGTTATAGCGTAAAAGAATTTTTAGAAATAATGAAAGAAGTGGATAGTATAATTAAAGAAGGATATAATTCTTCAATAGATTGTCCATTACAAATAGTTAAAAAAGTTGAAAAAATGAATGTTATAAAATAATTGAAAGGAGATTATTTATGGGCTTATTAAATGATATTATGTATTTTTTAAATGAAGTATATTATAACTTTAGAAAACATGGTATGTATGTACCAGTAAATGCCACAGGAAAGTTATTTAGCTATTATTCTTTAGATGATTCTAAAAAAGAAGACTTAATAATTTATATTAATAAAAATTATTCTATAGAATTAGTTTTTAGAAGTGAATTTGAGGAATTAAAGAAATCATTTAAAGTAGATGATAGAAATATGAAACTTGAAATAAATGATGATGAAAAAATTCAAAGAATAGCTAACATAGTAGATGATTATTATGTAGTTGCTGATTATAAGAGATTTTTAGAAGATTTCTTAAACGAATTAGAAGAAAAGAAAGAGTTGAAAAAATAATATGGAAAATTTAAGTGATTTTATTGGAAAAGGTTATAATTTTTATTTAGATAGTAGTGTATTTAAAGAATTAACTACAGGACATCCACATATAACAATATGGTTTAATAATCAAGTAATTGTAGTTACATCAAAAAATGAATATAACAGTAAAAAATATTTTTATAAAACTATGAATATGGAAAATGTTATTAAACCATTAGCAGATGTATCTGATTATGACAAAGCATTTGAAATATATGAAATAGGTGCTAGTAGTTATACAACTACAACAGATTATAAATTAGAAAAAATTAACGAAGTTTTACAATCTAAAAAATTAACTCGTAAATAATTGACAATTTATTAAATAAAAAGATATAATATTTAAGTAAATCTTTGATATGGAGAAGTAATATATATAATAATTTTATAGAGAGTTAATGGTTGGTGGAAATTAACAAATAGTATATATGAATAACACCATTGAGTGAAATATTGAAATAATAGTAAATATTTTCGGGTAATACCGTTATTAGAATTAAGTAAATAAAGGGATGGTACCGTCTATCAACATTTTTAGACTCCTTGTACCATCCCTTTTATTTTTGGAAGATGAAGGAGATGAATTATAATGGATGTAAAAGATTTATTCAAGAAAATTGAAAAATATGAAGGAAAAGATGTAACTTTAGAAGGATGGGTTAGAAATAATAGAAATCAATCTAATTTTGGTTTTATTGATTTTAATGATGGAACTTATTTTCAAAATTTACAACTTGTATATGATAAAGATTTAAAAGACTTTGATAATATTAGTAAAATAAGAGTAGGCGCAGCTATTAAAGTAAAAGGTACTATTATTAAAAGTGAAGGTTCTGGTCAAAGTCATGAATTAAAAGTTAAAAAAGTTGATCTATTAGGTGATTCTCCTGAAGATTATCCAATACAACCAAAAAGACATACTAGAGAATTTTTAAGAGAAGTTGCTTATTTAAGACCTAGAACAAATCTATTTAATGCAGTATTTAGAGTAAGAAGTGTAGCAGCACAAGCAATACATGAATACTTTCAAAGTAATAACTATGTATATTTTCATAGTCCAATAATAACTGGAGCCGATTGTGAAGGATCAGGTCAGATGTTTAAAATAACTACACTTGATATGAATAATTTACCACTTACTGAAGATAAAAAAGTAGATTTTAAAGAAGACTTATTTGGTAAACAAACATATATAACTGGTAGTGGACAATTACATGGTGAAACATTCGCTATGTGCTATAAAAAGATATATACATTTGGCCCTACTATGAGAACTGAAAATTCTAATACTAAAACACATGCTAATGAATTCTGGATGATTGAACCAGAAGTAGCATTCTGTGATTTAGAAGGAATAATGGATATAGAAGAAGAAATGTTAAAGTTCATAATTAAATATGTTATGGATAGATGTCCACTTGAAATGGAATTCTTAGATAAATTTGTAGAAAAAGGATTAATAGAGAAATTAAATAAAGTATTAAAGAGTAAATTTGTACGTATAACTCATCATGATGCAGTTACATTATTAAAAGAAGCTAAAGTAGATTGGGAATTTAAACCTGATTATGGAGAAGATATAGCTAAAGAACATGAAAAATATATTACTGAACATTTTAATGGACCAGTATTTATTACAAATTGGCCTAAAGATATAAAAGCATTTTATATGAAACAAAATGAAGATGGTAAAACAGTAGCTGCTGTTGATTTAGAAGTACCAGGTGCTGGTGAATTAATGGGTGGAAGTCAAAGAGAAGATGATTATGATAAGTTAATAAATAGAATGAAAGAAATGAATATTCCACTAGAAAATTTAACTTGGTATACAAACTTAAGACGTTTTGGAGGATGTTATCATTCTGGATTTGGTTTAGGATTTGAAAGATTAATTATGTATCTAACAGGAATAGAAAATATTAGAGATGTAATACCATATCCAAGAACTCCAAATAACTGTGATTATTAATATGAAGGGGTGATTATTATGAAAAATGAATACCATACAATAATGATTGAAGATATATCTAATGATATGATTGATAAAGAAATAGTTGTTAGTGGATGGGTACAAAATATAAGAGATCATGGAGGAGTACTATTTTTAGATTTAAGAGATACTACTGGTGTATTACAAACAGTATCTAATGATGATGAAATGTTTAAAGGACTTGCTCGTGAATCAGTAATAAGATTAAGTGGAAAACTAAGAGAAAGAAGTAAAGATACATATAATGAAAAATTAAAGAGTGGTAAAGTTGAACTACTTGTTGATAAATTAGATATTTTATCTGCTTCTTTACATGAACTTCCATTTGAAATAGTATCTAGTAAACAAGTACAAGAAGATATAAGACTAAAATATAGATATCTAGATATGAGAAATGATAAAGTAAAAGATAATATATTATTAAGAAGTGATATATTACACTTTTTAAGAAATAAAATGCATGATAAAGAATTTACTGAAGTACAAACTCCAATCTTAACAGCATCTTCTCCAGAAGGAGCTAGAGATTTTGTTGTACCTTCTCGTAAATTTAAAGGTAAATTTTATGCTCTTCCACAAGCACCACAAATATATAAAGAATTATTAATGGTTGGTGGAATAAAATCATATTTCCAAATAGCTCCTTGTTTTAGAGATGAAGATTCAAGAGCTGATAGAACATTAGAATTTTATCAATTAGACTTAGAAATGAGTTTTGTAAATGAAGAAGATGTATTAGAAGTAGGAGAAGAAATCTTCTATGATACATTTACTAAATTTAGTGATAAAGAAGTTTCTAAAAGACCTTTTAGAAGATTTACTTATGAAGAAGCAATGGATAAATATGGTAGTGATAAACCAGATTTAAGAAACCCATTAATAATAGATGATATTAGTGAAGAATTATCTGGTACGACATTTGGTCCATTTAAAAATGCTACTATTAAAGCAATAAATGTAGATGGTATAGGAAATAAATCAAACTCTTGGTTCAATGAAATAGTTGATTATGCTACTTCTATAGGTATGCCAGGAATAGGATATTTAACACTATCAGAAGATGGATCATTTAAAGGACCAATAGATAAATTCTTAACTGATGAAGAAAGAAATAGTATAATTAAAAAACTAAATATGAAAACTAATTCAGTAGTATTCTTTATAGCTAATAAATATAAAAAAGTAGCTCAAAAATTTGCTGGATTAATTAGAACAGAATTAGGTAAAAAATTAGATTTAATAGATCCTAATAAAATAGAATTATGTATTATAAAAGATTTTCCATTATTTGAATATGATGATAAATTTAAAAAATATGAATTTTGTCATAACCCATTTAGTAAACCACAAGAAGATGTAGAATATACAAAAGATAATATGGATAATATTTTAGCTTATCAATATGATTTTGTATGTAATGGTAATGAAATGGCAAGTGGTGCGATAAGAAATACTGATTTAGATTCATTAACTAGAGGATTTGAAGCGGTAGGTTATAAAAAAGAAGAAGTTGAAACTAGATTTCAAAGTATGTTTAATGCTTTTAGATATGGTTGTCCGCCACATGGAGGAATGGCTCTTGGTATAGATAGAATTATTATGATTCTAAAAGATGAAATAAACTTAAGAGAAGTTCAAGCATTCCCTGTTAGTACTAGTGGTATGGATTATATGATGGGAAGTCCAAGTACTTTAGATAAAAAACAATTAGACGAATTAGGAATAATTGTAAGGGAGGAATAATATGAGTAATTTTACAAAAGAAAAAATAGATAAATATGCTGGTGACTTACTTATAGGTCTTACTAATGAAGAAAGAGATATGATACAAGAAGAATTTGACACTATAGAAAAGAATATGGACTTAATAAATAAAATACCTAATATTAAAGATATTGAACCACTTAGTTATCCTTTTGAATCTTATTTAGATGATTTAAGAAGTGATGATGAAGTTGGCGACCCAATAGAAATAGATGAACTACTTAGTAACTGCGATGTAGTTGAAGGTAGAGAAGTAGAAGTTCCAAAGGTGGTGGGATAATGATAGAAGATGGAATAATATCATTACATGAAAAACTTTCTAATAAAGAAATAACAAGTGATGAATTAGTTAAAAAATCTATTGAAGCTTGCCATAGTATTCAAGATAAAACAAATGCATTTGTAACTATAATAGATGATGCTAAAGGACAAAAAGTAACAAAAGATTTATTATCAGGAATTCCCTATGGAATAAAAGATATATTTGCTACTAAAGGTATCTTATCTACAGGAAGCTCTAATACATTAAAAGACTATGTACCAATATATACAGCTACATGTGTTGCTAATCTAGAAAAACATGGAGCAGTAGGAGTAGCAAAAACAGTATTAGATGAACTTGGTATGGGTGGTACAGGTACAACAGGACATACAGGAGTTGTTCACAATCCATGGGATTATGAAAGAATGGCTGCAGGTTCAAGTGCAGGTAGTGCAGCATCAGTAGCAGCAGGAGTATATCCATTTGCTCTTGGTAGTGATACAGGAGACTCTGTAAGAAAACCAGCAGCATATTGTGGAATAGTAGGATATAAACCAACATATGGTATGGTTTCTAGATTTGGAATGTATCAATTTGCTAGTTCATTGGATACAGTAGGTGTACTTACTAGAAGTGTAGAAGATGCCGCAATAGTAGTAGATGCCATGAAGGGTAAAGATGAAAAAGATATGACTTCATGGGATAGTAGTAAAATAAAATTACAAAAATCATTAACTGGAAAAGTTAAAAATAAAAAACTATTTTATATTAAAGAAGTATGTGATATAGAAAACTATAAAAAACCTTCTAAAGAGTTAAAAGAACATTTAGAAAACTTTAAAAATAGAATTAAAGAATATGAAAAACTTGGTATATCTATTGAAGGAGTAAGTATAGATCAAACTCTTCTTAATGCTCTTCCTTCAATATATGTAGTTATCTCATGTGCTGAAGCAACAAGTAATATGTCTAACCTAACAGGTATAGTATTTGGTCCAAGAGGTGAAGGAGATACTCCAGAAGCAATGATGAAAGATCATAGAACTAAAGGATTTAGTCCTCTTATTAAAAGAAGATTTGTAATAGGCTCTTATGTATTACAAAGTGAAAACCAAGAAAAATATTTCTTAAATGCTAAAAGAGTTAGAAGGATGATTGTTGATAAAATGAATTCATTATTTGAAAAATATGACGCTATGATAGCACCTGTAGGTATAGGACCAGCTAAATATTTAGATAATGATAAAAATATGCTTAGTGATGATACTAGTGTACTTGATGAATTATTACAAATAGGTAACTATGGTGGATATCCTAGTATAACAATTCCTTATGGATTTATAGATAATTTACCAGTTGGAGTAAATATAACAGGTAAAATAAAAGATGATGAAAATGTACTAAATATAGCATATGCTTTAGAATCATCTATGGACTATAAAAATCAATTAGCAAAGGAGGTTAAATAATGGCATATAAAGCAGTAATTGGACTTGAATTTCACTGTGAAATGAAAAGTCATACAAAAGTATTTTCTGATGCTATTAATGGATATTCAAAACATTCAAATGAATATGTAAGACCTCTAGATGTAGCTTTTCCTGGAACACTTCCTATGGTAAATAAAGAATGTGTTAAAAAAGCTATAGAAGCAGCAATGATATTAAATTGTCAAATACCAGAATATATGGAATTTGATAGAAAACATTACTTCTATCCAGATTTACCTAAAGGATATCAATTAACTCAATTCTTTAATCCAGTAGGTGTTCATGGAAAAATAGTAATAGATGTAAATGGTAAAGAAAAAGAAGTATTAATTCATGATATACATCTTGAAGAAGATGCTGCATCTTTAGACCATTATTACAATACATCAAATATAGATTATAATAGAGCAGGAGTTCCATTATTAGAATTAGTAACTGAACCATGTTTATATTCAGCAGATGAAGCACTTGCTTTCTTAGAACATATGAGAAGTATTTATCAATATACAGATATATCTGATTGTGATACTAAAAAAGGTCAAATAAGAGCAGATGTTAATGTATCAATAATGGATGAAGATAGTACTGAGTTTGGTACTAAAGTAGAAGTAAAAAATGTTAATCGTTTTGATGCTATT
>JAEEGL015968614.1_pt1 | contig 19934 bp, 7 predicted proteins | sample 9134231 | NCBI WGS metagenome assembly JAEEGL01 (sample SAMN16246548, study PRJNA631951) | gut metagenome | biome: gut microbiome; feature: rumen; material: fiber-attached | host: Bos | place: Iran: Karaj | collected 2018-10 | reverse complement strand
GGCGACATGAGCTTCACCTCGGCGATGACCTACGACTTTGAAGTATGGTGCGCCGCACAGCAGAAGTGGCTCGAAGTAAGTTCGGTTTCCAACTTTGAATCCTTCCAGGCCAACAGGCTCAAACTCCGTTTCCGCGAGGACGGCGACAAGAAGACCCGTCTCTGCCACACCCTCAACGGTTCGGGACTCGCATTGCCCCGCATCGTTGCATCCATCCTCGAAAACAACCAAAAGGGCGACCGCATCGAAATCCCAGAAGTATTGCGCAAATACACCGGCTTCGACTTCATCGGCGGCGACGAGGAATAAAATTAATTATCGATTTCCGTACGCTTACGCACACGGCTTGGTGATACCGCCCCCGTTTGGACTTTGCATCCGCAATCAAACGACAAAGGCGCAACAACACCAAGCAGTGTGTGTGTGCGCACGGTTAATTAAAAAAAAAAACAAATAATAAAAAAACGCGGTTAATTAAAACGGTAAATTAACGCCAGAAACAAATAACAACCATGAAATCAACAATCTTAACTATATTTTTTGCCATTTTGTCTCTCGGACTTTTTGCACAGGGCGAACCACTCCCGAAAGACACCACCGTAAGAGTTGGCAAACTCGCCAACGGCTTGACATATTATATCCGTTACAACAGTGTGGGCACCAAGAAGACGAGTTTCTACATTGTGCAGAAGGTCGGCTCGATGCAGGAGGAGGACAATCAGAAAGGCCTCGCGCACTTTTTGGAACACATGGCGTTAAACGGAACAAAGCATTTCCCTGGCAAACGCATTGTAAACCTCCTCGCTGAAAACGGTGTTAATTTTCAAAACGACTGCAAGGCAATTACCGATTTTGACTGCACCTACTACCAATTGAACGAAATCCCGACAAGCCAAAAACCGTGGCTTGTGGATTCGTGCCTTTTGATTTTGAGCGATTGGAGCCATCGACTCACTCTCGACCACAAGGAAATTGACAACGAACGCGGCGTTATCCACTCCGAATGGCGCATGACCGCCGACGCTAATCGACGAATGTTGGAACGCTCGCTGCCAAGACTTTATCCGAACAGCAAATACGCGCACAGGATGCCCATTGGCGACATGGACGTGGTGGACTACTGCCCTTACGACGCTCTCAAACAATATTACGACACTTGGTATTATCCTCATAATCAGGCTATTGTAGTAGTGGGCTGCATTGACGTTGACGAAACGGAGGCCAAAATCAAAAAATATTTCGAAACCATAAATACGCCCGCCGACGCTCCCAAAGCGCACCTTTTTCCCGTGCCAGACAACGACAAACCGATTTTTGTAAGCGACCGCGACCGCGAACAACCGCAGGATTTAGTACACCTGATGTTCAAATTTGGCGTAACGGACGACACCCTCAAAAATTTTCTGCCATACTTTGCCGAAAAAATGTTTGGAAATATGATTGTTACCATGGCGGACGCACGTTTTGACGAGTTGATGCACAAAGCCGACGCGCCTTTCTCCGAGGCGGGCGCGGGCATAGACAAATATCTGATTTCGAGGTCCAAAAACGCCCTTACTTTATACGCAAAAGCAAGGGAAAACAGAATGTACGAATGTATTCAAACACTTATGCGCGAGGCACTTAGGATAAGGCAATTCGGCTTTTTGGAATCGGAACTCGACCGCGCAAAAAAAACAATCTTCGCTGACATAGAACGACGTTTCAACATCAGGTACATATTAGAAAACCAGTATTATGCCGACAAGTGCATGAGCAATTTTCTCGACGGCGAGCCGTTGATGTCCATAGAAGACGAATACCGCATCACCGACATCATTCTGCCGCAGATAACTATTGAATATGTCAACGAATATGCAAAATACCTGATTCCCGACGACTGCAAAAACACCGTGTGTTGGGCGACGCTCACCGAAAAGGACGGAGCGAAATACATCACCGAATCCGAAATGCAAGACGCTGTAATCAAGGCAAATAACGAAAACATAAATCCTTACACCGACGATTTTGACAATAGTCCGTTGATAACAAAAGAGCCAAAAGGCGGCACCATAAAATCTTCTGGCAATGGGATTTTCGATTCAAAATATTGGATTCTATCAAACGGCGCAAAAGTGATTTACAAACCGACCCCTTTAACTCCCGAACTCTATTTTGCAGCGATTTGTCCGGGCGGTACGTCGCTTTTTGAAGTTGACCGCAACAATTTGGCAAACATCCGGCTCTTTGGCGAAATGGTGGAGGCGCATGGACTCGGCAATTTCACGTTAAGAGGTCTTCAAAAAAAACTCACGGGAACCAACACCGAATTTTACACGCGGGCGGTTCTCCGAATGCATAATATGTCGGGACGCATCGCCGACATAAGGCATTTGGAGACGCTGTTGCAGATGATGTACCTGTCTTTTACCGATGTCAACCGCGACGAGGCTGATTATCAGTCGTTTATCGAACACGTAAAAGACGTTTACAAAAACTACGGCACCAACCCACTGCAATTTCTTAACGACACATTGGTCTATATGCTTTGCGACGGCAACATCAGAAACCTTCCGCTCTCGTTGGACCTCCTGCAAAAGGCCGACCACAACGAGATGCTCGACCTTTACCAAAAACTATACTCAGACCCAGCATCGTTTACGTACATTTTTGTAGGCAACATCAACGAGGAGCAACTTAAAACATTGGTCTGCAAATATTTAGGCGGATTCAAAAAATCGTCGGCAAAACCTCACTACATCAAGGGTCGCCTCAATTTTCACAGCGGGAAAAAGAACGTCGTGTTCAAGCGCAAGATGGAATCTCCGCAGTCCATAGTTTTCGCCTACCTTTACCACGAAACCGATTACAACGTAAAGAATTTGGCAATAGCGCAGATTGCCGCCGCGATTCTCAAAGACAAGTTTTTCAACGTAATCCGCGAGGAAAAAGGCATCGCATACGAGGCGGGCGCAAACTGCCTGTTTGACTATTCGGAAAAAGAGGGCAAGGCTACGGACTTGATGACCTTCATCGCATACGTGAAACCTGAAACCGCGCAGGAAACACAGGAGGTCATGTATCAGATTGTCAGTGATTTTGCCGAAAACGGTTTTGACACTTCCTCAATGGAAAACGCAAAGGAGTACCTCGTCAAGGCTCATCAAAACAATCTCACCGACAACCGATATTGGATAGAACTTATGATGAACACCATTCTGTACAAGTCGGACGCGCACACGGGTTACGAGGAGGCTGTCAAAAGCGTTACCACGGATGATGTCCGCAAATATTTCAAAACCCTTTTGACAGGCAATCAGATAAACGTCATCATGCTGCCAGAATAATTATTTCTTCCTATACAGCATTATCGTACCGCTCCGCTTGAGAGTCGAGCCGTCTTTGCCGCTGACAACAAGGTCATAGAAATACGTCCCCGGCGGACAAGGGCGGTTGCCTTTGTTGTCTATCGTGCCGTCCCAACCAAAAATGGACGGCGTTACACTCTCCCATTTGCAGATGGTCTGCCCGTATGAATTGTAAATCTTGCAACGGAAACTACGGATATTGGCGGGCATCTGGGTGAGATTGCCGTTTTTGAGAAACGACTCGTCCTCGCTGAAAAACGTAAACACATCATTTACGCCGTCGCCATTGGGCGTAAAGATGTTTACTTCCTTAATCTCCAACGGACGGGGAATTACGCTAACGTATTGAGTGTCAACATCTATGCAACCCTTGGCAGATTTGGTTTCCATTATGACCTCGTATTTGCCGCGCTCATAATATGCGTGGGGCGCATTGGCGGTGTATTCGTGTGGGGTGTTGTCGCCAAAATGCCACGTGGTTTCCGCCGCCCAGGATGTCTGGTTGCTGAAATTGACCTCGTCGCCAATGAAAGCCGAGCCGTCGCCATCGCCCTCGACGCTCGTAAAACTCGCCAATTCTACACTTACAAACACCGACGTGTCGTGCATACAGCCCATGTCGTCGCTGATTACAAAACTGTACCGCGTTGTACCCTCCTCCTGCGGACGCGCATCGGCAACACCCGCAGACGTAGCCGAAACTCCTTTGCCCGACCACACAGCGCGGCGAAGGTCGTATTTTGAGTCAAACTGCCATTGATGTTTTTTTTCTAAATTGTCGTCAAAAAATATCTCAAAACCATACACATAGCAACTGTTTTCGGTGTCGTTGGAAGTGATTTCGAGTTTCCATTCGCCGTTGATTGGCGCACCAACAAGGTCGGCAAATCCGGGAGTGTTGTCTGGCGTAAAAATGTATTCCATCAGTTTTCGGTTGGCAAAAATGTACTCCCTGCCGTCGTCAAGAGCCTTGTTGTATGGACTTAACACTGCCTTTTTGCCGTCGGGTGCGGTGAGCGTGATTTGGGCGTTGGCGGTGTTGCCATGAAAAAAAGACAACTTGACCGCACTGATGTCGCCCGCATTAAATGTTGCCCCGTCATAATTCTTGAAACACACCTTTTCGCTCCACGACGTGCCGTAAAGCGACTGCGGAGCGGATTCGTAATAGGAATTGCGACTACTGTACTCCACCGTGCGGTCTGAGATGGGCATCGTCAATGTAATTTTTTCGCCGAGACAAACGCCGGAATATGAACTATTGATGTCGTTGCTGTAACCGCTAAAATCGGGCGACTTGCCTATGATAACTTTTGCAATGTCGGTGGCAGTGTTGCCGCCTTGCGTCATGGTAACGCTCAGCATGTACGCGCCGCCAGTCTTGTAGGCATACTCCACGGAGGGGATACGGGTGGTGCGGTGGTCGCCGTTGTCAAAATCCCAAAGGTACGTCGCGCCCTCAGCCTCATCGTCGGCAGTGGCTACGGTGGCGGTAAGCGTCAAAACGTCCTCCGGGCAAGCCTTGATAAGCCCGTTGTCGCAGTCTATGTGGATGCTCTGCGACATCGCGCCTATCGGCAGGAGCAACGCCGCAATTAATGTGGTAAGATGTTTCATTATGATTGAATTTTAGCGCAAAATTAGCATTTTTATTTTTGGGACACAAAATTATTTGACTAACTTTGCGCTCATGGTACGGACAATTACAATAATAATATTGCTGATGGTTGCGCTCAGAGGGGATGCGCAGCCTTTTCTGCACGAACAGCCCATCGACAACAGCACCGACAGGCGCGTATATAGCACCATGCAGGCTCATACGGGCGATTCTTACGCCAACACTTGGAACGTTGGCAGCGCAAAAAAACTTTCGGGCAAGATTTATGTGCTCGAAGTGTGGCTCACTCGCCCCGGCACGGCGTGGAGCAAAGACGACATGGGCAACGTGCAATACAAAATTAACAACGCCCTCGCCTGGTTGCAACGGATGGCGGCGCGATATAGTGTGGCGGTGGAATTTGTGAGCGGCTCTTATCACGGCGACGGCGGCGGCGTGGAAATGGCTGGTCTCCCCACCTCTTACGACGACTGCGCCAACCAACCGCTACTCCTGCCCCGCGCTCTCAAAGTGATCGGCTACACGGACGTATTTCAGTGTTACAACCAACTGCAATCCATCGCCGGCACAGACAACATCTTGGTTCTCCTACTCATCAACAACAACGGCTGGTCCAATGCCAACCAATTCTCCACCCTCCACGCCACCAACCATTTCAGGGATTATTTCTTGGAAAGCGTCAATGTATTCCGAACCGACGACGGAATGCCCACCAACGGACAGACTATTGCGCACGAGATTTTACACCTTTTTGGCGCATGGGACATGTACGGCGGACAGGCTTCCAACACCGCCGGCAAGTGGGCAGAAAAAAATTACCCCTACGAGATAATGCTCCAAGTGTCGTCGCCATTGGACGAACTCACCATCTCGCCATTAACCGCCTGGCTCGTAGGGCTTACGAGCGAATATCACGAATGGTATTGGGATTTTGTGCGGGAGGAATACAAAAACTGATTACTTTGCCTTCACCTGCTTTGCCTCGCCCCTTACCGCGTCCCTAATCTCAAACTCCGATACAGGCACCTCGCCCGTTATAAATTATGTTTTTAATATCCAAACTGTACTCTGTCGCCCGATTTGAGCCGACTCTCCAACACGCCCTTGTCAACCTTGAACTCCTTGGTGGCAAACTCCGGCACATTGTAACTATACATGAGTTTGCGGTTGTCTTCGGGCGACTGCTGCGGAATCATAAAAGCCTTGTCCGCGTGGCCGTTAGCATCGATGTGCGCAATGTACGCCCGCGTATAAAAGCCGTCGTCGCGCCTCGACTCAAAGGCTATCCACTCCGAATTTTGCGACCACGAATGATAACTGTCGGCGTCATAATCGCAGTTGGCTCTTTCGAGCGGGAAGGTCTCGGTGGTGGCGAGGTTCATCATCCACAAATCCGCCTCCTTATGCCAAATGGCAAACTGTCCGTACTTAAACTTGGTGAACAACAGCCATTTGCCATCGTAAGAGGGACGCGGGAATGCCGTCGAGAGCGAATCCTTGGACACATTGACCAACGTATCCACTTTGCCTACAAAACTGCCAGTAGCCTCGTCAAAACCTATCCTGCATATATCATAATGCACCTCGCGGGTTTTGATAGCCATGTCAACGGTGTCTGCTGAAACATAATACAAATATTTGCCGTCTGGCGAGAATGACGGTTCTGTGGTAAAAGTCTTCGCGCTGTTCAATTCGGGCGCGGTGAGGAGTTTGTTGTTTTTTACGTCATAGACCACCACACGCGATTCGGAGTCATAGACCTCCACCCTATTGGGACTTCCGCAATGAAACGACTGCACCGTATTGTTCTGAGAATAAGCGATATAATTGCCAGAGGGATGCCAATATGGATATACGCAGTTGAGTTTGTACTTGTCGGTTTTGGCGTTGCAAGCCTTCAGATCGTCGCCCGATTTTAGCACCGTGCAGCCATATTCGCCCCTGACGTGTATCTGCGCCACGTCGGTATTGCCCTTACAAAACGAGTGGCAGTTGACGCAGTTGCCGTCGATGAGACGGTTGTCAATCACGGTGGTCTGCTCAAAAGTTGTAAGATTTCTGCAATACAACCCCATACGGCTGTACAATTCGTATCCGGGCGAAATCAGTCGGTAACATAGATATGGATCCACCTCAGAATCAGCCACATATATTTCAAACGGACGGTAAACGTACTTCTTGTTGCCCGTAATCTCGGCTACGGTGATTTCCATCTTGTTGCCTACGGATTCTTGCACCATCGTCCGCCATTCGGAGATGGGGATGTCGATGTACTTTGTGCCCGAAAAAACATAGACCTTGCCGCCCGGCGTCTTAACTTGCGCCTCGATGCCTTGCAACGAATCGTACCTCACCGTCGAAAAATTGAGCGGCGCGATGTTTTTCGGGATGGTAACGCCACTGTAATCGGGCCACAGCGATGGAACACAATCGACTGACGTTGTATCAGTTACATTGACGCCACACGAAAAATTGAGCAATAGCAACAATACATAGACTATTTTTTTCATAAATACAGACAGTAACTTTTTTCTTTAATCCTTGTGTTTTTTTGACCGCAAATATACGCAATTTTTTTTGCATCGGCTAATTTTTATTTTCAACCAAAAAACATTATCTTTGCAGCCATAATTTTGAGCAAGAATGGATTTTGTCAAAAGAAACATATCAAGTATATTGCTGACGGTGATTACATTTGTAGCAATATTAATGATTTTCGCCCCGATGTATGCTTATCAGGAAGGCTTGCAGATATTTATGTTCAATGGCGAATTTTTCGCCGATACATGTCTGCGACCTGGCGGATTGAGCGATTATGTTGGATGTTTTTTTGTGCAGTTTTTTATGTATCCGCATTTGGCGGCACTGATTATCGCGCTGTTGGCAGTGGGCATACAACTGATTTTGAAAGGCGTTTTTGTCGATAACGGTTGCAACGCACAAACCTCCGACCTGCTGGGCGTAATCTGCGCATTGGGCATGGTGGCTGCTGTGGTCAATTTCAACGTGATGTTTGGCGGCTGCGTGGCTGTGCTGATTGCTGTTGCAGCCGTAGGATTAGTTAACGGCAAAAATAATAAAATACTACTCGGCATTATCACGCTGCTAATTTATTGGGTGTCAGGCGGTTGGTGCTGTTTGATATACATTGCGGCGTTGACGGTGAAGTCGTTGTCCAAAAAAGACTTCATTTTCCCCCTCATCAATATCGGGTTGATGGTGTTTTGTTGGCTTACAACCAAAAAGATAATGCAAGACGACAGCCTTTACGGAACGTTTACGGGCGTGGATTTCAACCGTTATACAGACAAAAGTTGCGCCGTATGGTTTGTTGCAATTGGCATTATTATAATAAGCATCGCATTGTCGAAATTCAAAATTAATTTGTCAAAAAACTTGGTGCGTTTACCACTGTATGCAACAGCCGTTGCCGGGTTAATTTTCTATATGTCAACCAAATACGATGCCGGCAATATGCTCGATTACAAGATAGACCGTATGGTGCGGTACAAACAGTGGGGCGGTATTATTGAGGAGGTGGACAAGGCTCAGCAAAACAAGTTTTCTACCTATATGTCGCAGTGCTATCTCAACCTCGCATTGAGCGAACGCGGCTTGCTTGATTCTAAAATGTTTAATTTTGTGCAGGTGGGAAAGGAAGGTCTTTTCTCGTCCACCGTAAAATCACAGAACAAGTGCATCTGCAACAGCGAGATATATTTTCGCCTTGGACTAATTAACATTGCAGAGCGGCTCTCAATGGAGGCTATGGAGGACATCAACACCGGTCAAAAATCGGCGCGCATATACAAAAGGCTCGCCGAGTGTGCAATTTTAAAGGATCAGAAGGACTTGGCACTGAGATACATAAAGAAACTCCAAGCCACCATCTATTATCGTGCGTGGGCTCTCCGCGCCGAACAATACCTCAACGACCCAGCGCACACCGAGGCATTGGCAGATTGGAAGATTAAGCCGTTGGAAATGAAACAAGACGTATTTTTCACTCCATCGACGGGTGCATATTTCCTATATAATCTGCTTTATAACAACCCAAACAATGGAAAGTTGTTCAAATATTTTCTTGGTTATCTCTTGCTCGAAAAAAATACTGGCAAACTTTTCAACTTCCTTGCGCAATACCATCCTGAGGGCGAAATGGGCATACATGTCCATGAGGCGACGTTGCTGCATCTTTTCCTCTACAATAAGGACGAATTTAACAAAGTGATTGTCAACAACAATGCCTTGACACAGAAGTTCAACGAATTTGGTCGTTTTTTGGCATCCGACAATATGCAAAACATTGAGCAAGCGCGGACACTATTTGGGCATACTTATTGGTTCTACTATTATTATTGTAATTAAATTTTATGTAATTTTGCAACCGTTTTTATAACTCGTAACCATGAACAACAAGTCAGAAAACGCAAGCCTTGCTAAATCTTTTTTTAGTACGCTGTGGGACATCGCTTTGATGTATGTCCTGTACTTCGTATGTCGTGCCATCTTCCTGGCTGTCAACTACTCGCATTATGCCGAGGGGGTGTTTGGCGACAATTTTTGGACGTTGTTCCGAGGATCGCTCGTATTCGACACGTCGGCGATTATCTATACCAACCTGCTATTTTTGGTGCTGGCGTTGCTACCGCTGCATTGGAAGGAGGAGAGCGGAGTTTACAAGAGGATTGTCAAGTTCGCATATATTATCCCCAATTCCGTCGCCATCATTGCCAACCTTGTGGATGCACGGTATTTTGGTTGGACGGGACGGCGGAGTACGGCGAGTGTTTTTGGTGAATTTGCGCACGAGGACAATATCGGACGGATTTTGGGCGGCGAACTTCTGAGCCAATGGTACTTGACTTTGGCGGCTATCGTGATGATTTGGGTGATGTGGAAGTTGTATTGCAACCCGTTGAGTTTCAGACCTGAAAGGAATATTATCAGTTACATAAAATATTACACGTTCAAGGTGATCATTATGGCTGTGGTGGTACTCCTTGCCATTGCTGGTATGCGCGGCGGCATCGACAGGAGCACGCGCCCGATTACCATCAGCAATGCCAACCAATACATCAAATCGCCTGTGCAAGCACCCCTGATTTTGAATACGCCGTTTTCGATTATCAGGACTATCAACAAGAAACCTTTCGTTGATCCCAAGTACTATTCGATGGATACTTTGGCACAGATTTACACGCCGCTGCACAAGCCCGTGGTGGATTCTCTCAATATTAACAACAAGGGCAAAAACGTTGTGGTACTGATAGTTGAGAGTTTTTCGCGGGAGTTCATGGGCTGTTACAACAAGGATTTGGAGGGCGGCAATTACAAAGGTTACACGCCTTTTATTGACAGTTTGGCGAAGAAGTCGATGATTTTTCAGCAGAGTTATTGCAATGGTCGCAAGTCCATTGACGGTATGCCGAGCGTCCTGAGTGGTATTCCGTATTTTGTAGAGCCGTTTTTCCTGACGCCCGCATCGCTCAACCATCTCGACGGCATTGCTGTGGAACTTGGCAAGGAGGGTTATCAGACGGCGTTTTTCCACGGCGCGAAGAACGGTAGTATGGGTTTTGAGGCTTTTGCAAATGCGACTGGTTTCCAAAAATATTATGGCCGCACGGAGTTTGACGAAGCACCGGAATTTGGCGGCGAGGCGGAGTTTGATGGCTATTGGGCTATTTGGGACGAACCGTTTTTGCAGTTTTACGCCGCCGAGATGTCGAAGATGAAAGAGCTTTTTATGACGGCTGTATTCACGGCGAGCAGCCATCATCCCTTCCAAATTCCCGACAAATACAAGTCTGTCTATCCCGAAGAAAACCTCTTGATACACAAGTGTATAAGATATACGGATATGTCAATTGGCAAATTTTTTGAGACTGCCAGCCGCCAGCCGTGGTATAACAATACGATTTTTGTGATTTGCAGCGACCACACCAATCTCTCCGACCACGACGAGTATCAGACCGACCTCGGCACTTTTGCAGGGCCTGTGATTTTCTACGCGCCGGGCGACTCCACTCTCGTAGGCGACCGCCCCGGCATCGCGCAACAGATAGACGTAATGCCCACTGTGTTAGGCTATTTGGGTTATGAAAAGCCGTACATTTCTTTTGGTGTTGACCTCTTGCGCACCCCCGCCGAGGAGACTTTTGCGGTAAGTTATTCCAACGGCATCTACCAAATTTTGAAAGGCGGATATTTCGTGCAGTTTGACGGCAAAGAGGTTACGGCAGTATATGCCGAGACCGACAAATTGTTGAAAAACAACCTTGTAGGTACGGTGGATGTCGATTCCACGGTTACTTTCTTGAAGGCGTTTATTCAGCAGTATATGAGCAGGATGAATGAGAATAGGCTGGTGGTGGAGTGATGATTATCATAGTTGCGAAACGCCCAGAGGCTGTCTAAAAAGGCAAGTTAGAATGTGGACAATTCGACTACAACTATCTGTAAGGCAGGCTGGCAGCCTGCACTCCACCTTTTTAGACAGCCTCTAGTCAACATCGAGTGTTACCGACCTCGGCGACGTGCTGATTATCATCAGGAACGTCCCGTGCTATCAGTGTGAACATTGCGACGAAATCATCTATACGGGCGACGTAATCGCCAACATCGAAAGGTTTGTAAACGCCGCCAAAACGTTGCACCAAGAAATATGCAAAAACCCCGCGCTACTACGCTTTGCGGCGCGTGGAGTGCGGGGTTGTGGAGATGTCGCTTAGACATAACGGATTAGTTGAACTCGCCGTCGTCGTAGTACATCGGGGCGGAGCGGTCGCCGCTATTCGCCAGGAGTTTTGGCAGTTCGGGGAGGTCTATTACCTCGATTTCGGGGGTTGTGTAGGTTTTCTTTTCCATAATTAATACTTTATTTTAAATGATTGATTAGCAATTCTTACTATCACTATGCCGTCCACGGAGCCAGGGAGGTGGATTTCGTCGCGGTCGGTGGCGGTGGTGGCGGTGATTAGGGTGCGTCCGGCGAGGTCGATTACCGTGTAGGGCGTATTGGGCGCGGCGGCAAGGTAGATGGTCTTGTCGTATGACCAGACTTTCACGTTGGCGGCGGGATTGATTTCCGATGTCGGGGTCTCGATGTCGTCGCCGGTGGTTGAGGGGTCGTCAACAGGGTGGTCGATTGCCGAGGCGGTCTCGCCGGGGAGTACCACGATGATGCGGTCGGGAAGCGAGAGGGCGGATTTGGAGGTGGCGTTGTCGCTGTATTGGAGGTAGGCGCGCATCATGCGGACGGAGGAGTTACGACCAGCATGTACAAATTCGCCGACGGCGATGGTGCCAATTTCGTTGCCGTCCTTGTCTCTGCCAGTGCCGGTAGTGGCGGCGAAACCGTAGATTGTGGGCTGACGCTCAGTCCATCCCGTCTTCTCATATACGCCGTGCAGCGTCCATTTTGGGTCGCCACACTCGTTGGTGAAACTGCTACCATCGGTAGGCTCGATTGTTACGCCAGAGAAGGAGAGGGAGGTAATCGTTTCTGCCGTGGGGAGGAAGATGTACGGGGTGTTGGCTGCAACTTCCGTTATCGGTTTGGAGAGTTCTGCCTTCCAGACGTTGGCATTCTCGTCGAAGGCTACCGAGGTGAGCGTGCGGAACGTGCCACCAAAATTTTCAACCTCGTCGTCGCTGGGGTCGAAGGGCAGCATTATCGTGGAGTTGATGCCTTTGGTGAAGTTGCGCTTCAAGGTGAAGTTGACGTTTTCTATTTTCTCCGACACCTTGAAGGTGGACACATTGTCGCCGTTGATGGTGAGCGGAAGGGGATTGGTTTCATCTTTGTGGAAATTCATGTAGCCGATACCATTAGCAATGAACGAGCCTCCGTTGAGGGTGATGGCTTCGGTATTTATGGACGAGAATGAATGTTCCTCGCCCATTTCCTTTATAGTTGCGGTGGCGGCAGATGCGGTAAATGTGCCGCCATTGATGGTAAGAGTCGGTGCGATAACTAAATTGTCGGCGGTAATACTGCCTTGATTGTTGCCTTTGTTTTGGGCATAGATGTTGAGACTGGTAAAAAGGAATACAGAATATTTTAAGTCGTTCTCTCCAGATGGCTCTCCATTAAACGTGAGGTGTGCGTTGTCGGCAAGAATGATGTTGCAGTCGTTTTCGTAGTCGATTGCCGTTATAGATTCTACCTCTACGTCGTCCTGCACGTAGTACCAACCCTCGGAGATGACGCTGCCAGATTTTACGAGTAGTGCTTTGGGACAAGTGGCAGTGTTGCCGTCGGCGTCGATGTAGGAGACGTTGGTAACGCACGGTTGTACTTCAAGTTTGAGGGTTAAGTTGTAATTGGGCATTGTGAACTGCAATTTGTGGTCGTCGTCGTCAACGGGTTCTGTGGACCAAGAAACCCATTGGTCGTCTTCGTCCAGTCGCTTAATTGCAAATATACCTTCTACATCGTTGTCGATGGTGAGGGTAACGGTTTCGTCTTCCATTGCCCGCGTCATGCCGGTGGAGAGGTTTGAGCCTTCGATGGTGATGGAGTAGCCCGGACGGAGTGTCTTGCCGTTGATGCTGCCAGCCTCGATGTCCGATCCACTGTAGGAAACGTTGTCGTCGTCGAGGAGTTGGTTGAAGATAAAGATGCTACCGGAGTTAACGGTGTTGCCGTGGAAAAAGTCGGTGGATTTGCTGAGGTTCAGGTACAATTTATATGACACGCTAATCATATTGACCGTTACCTGTCCGCCAAATTGAACGTAACTGGCGCCTTCTTTTGTAATGGTAAGGCTGCCCGATACGTTGAGCGCACCCGAGCCTTTTTGCTGCGCATAGATGTTTAAATAACCAGCCGAAAGCGAGGAGGCGTTGAGCGTGGCATTGTCGCAGAGGATAAGGGAATGAAGTCTGGATGTATTGAATTTAACTTCGTCTGCATTGACCTTGCCTACAACGGCGTACCAAGAATGGTCGTCAGACGTGAAGTCGTAATTATCCATATCGGGAAGTATGAGCGTGAGGAATTCTGATTGATATTCTTCGTCGCTGTTGCCAATATTATAGGATGTTTTGCGGAACACATCGACGGTGGAGTTGAATTCGGTCATCGTGAAGGCGTAGGTATCGTCGGTAACGAGGATTTCTTCTTCTGCGACATTGATATACGTCTTGATGCCGTCAACCTGCTTTACGGTGAGGGTAACGAGATCGCCCGCTGCGTATTGATCCTTGTCGGCTGTAACGAGGTTGTTGGGGTCGTTGATGGTGAGGGTGAAAAGATCTTGTTTCCACTGGGCGTAGATTGTGGTGTTTTTGGTGATTGGGTCGTTGAAATTAAACGGAGTTGTGCATTCCTCGTCGGCTGACCAGCCGAGGAATGTGTAGCCGTCGCGGGTGGGGTTGGCGGGCTTGTTGGTGACGTATGCTTTGCCCTCCCCGTCAAAAATGACGGCGTATTTAACGGGCTCGCTGCCGTTCTTCATATCAAATGTTACCACGTAGCCAGGATAGAGTGATTTGCCGTAGATGCTGCCAGCCTCGATGTCCGATCCACTGTAGGAAACGTTGTTTTTGTCAATGAGTTGTTTTCGGATGTTGATGCTGCCGTAGGAGGCTTTGTCGGCGTAGAAGACGTCTAAGCGGTTGCAGAGGTTCAGGGACAACTGGTTTGTTACTCTTAAATCTGTTACATCTACCTGTCCGCCATATTGAGCGTAATCGGAGTTAATGGTAAGGCTGCCCAATACGTTGAGCGAGCCTCCTTCGCTGCCATCCTGCCCATAGATGGAGAGCGAACCCGAGGCTACAATAGATGGCTTATCGCTGACATTCACCACCAAATCAGCCCCGTCCGCAAGTATCAGGTGGGCGTCGCCGGCAAATATTATCTGCCCCCCGATGACTACCCTACCCTGCTGCGCTACGTACCAGCCGCCGGGGAAAGGTTTGCTGATGTCGGTTCCGTCTGTGAGGATGGTGTAATCGGTGCATTGTTTTTCGTTGCCGTTTTCGTCGATATAATTGACGGGGACGGGTTGCCATACGGCAGCAACGGTGGCGTCGGCGTCTAATGTGAATGATTGTTTCTCGATGGATTTGCCGTTGACAGTATAATGGGAGAAGTCAAAACCTTCGGGGGCATCTGCGTGGGAGAGCGTTATTTCTGTGCCTTGGGCGTAGTATTCGGGTTGGTCGTCGGCTATGTATGTGGGGTTGGCGGGGCTTACGATGTCGATGTCGTCGTCGGCGAGGGTGATGGTGTGGATAGATACCGCGCCGTTCTTTTCGGTGATGTCTGAGGTGGGGGTGTTCTCGTTGCCACCACAGCCTACGTTGGTCGCGTTTTCTATGCCACCTACTTTGACTTTGCAGTTGAGGTAGTAGTTGTTGGAGAGAGTAGAACCATAATCATTACCGCCAACTATTGCGCCGCAAGATGCATCTGTGGCTGTGATTGTGGCTCCGTCAACAAGGTTGTCGGTGAGAGTGCCGGGAGAATCTGAATCCCCTCTATTTTCGCCAGCAATGCCACCAACAGTGCTTCCACCGTTAATTGTAGCGGCACTTGTACAAGATGAAACCGTACCCAAATTATCACCAACTATGCCACCGTAGGCGTGACATCCGATTCCTTTAGAGGTAATTGTAGCAGTACTTGTGCAAGATGAAACCGTACCTTTGTAGTTTCTACCTACTATGCCGCCGTAGTAATCACAATTGTTTCCTTCTGAAGAAATTGTAGCGGCACTTGTGCAATATGATACCGTACCATTGTTGTTTCCACCTACTATGCCGCCGAAATACAAACATTGGTTTTTAGAAGTAATTGTAGCGGTACTCGTACAATGTGAAACCGTACCATTGTCGTTATAACCTACTATGCCGCCGAAATTTTGATTATCTTCTCCGTTAGAAGCAATTGTAGCGGCACTTGTACAGTTGACAACAGAACCTTTGAGGTTATAACCTACTATGCCGCCGACAGCCCCTTTGCCAGAGATAACGGCATCTTTGAGTATGATATTCTGAACTTTTGCTCCGTTCAGTTTGCCAAAAAGCCCTTGATTTTCTTCTTCGGGCTTGTTGATGTTGATGCCGCTGATAGTGTGCTGTTCTTTGTCGCCATATTTGCCGTCGAATATTCCGCAAAAATATTTTCCGCTTGTTCCTATTGCAGTGAAGTTGTTTTCTGTGCCGTCGTATTTGATGTCGGCTCCGAGGACGAAGTATGTGCCTTCGTATTCGGTGCCAGAGTTAACTTTGGTGGCGAGGAGGTCGAGGCCGGCGGGGGTGGTGATTACGTAGGGGTAGTCTTCCGAGCCTGTGGCGTTGTGTGTTTTGATGCCCCAAACGTCGGTGGTAACTGCCGCTATTGTGATGTCTTTGCTTGGCATCAGGTAGGGTTCGCCGCCGATTTTGCTGCCATTGGCGGTGAAGTAATCGAATGTATAGCCTTCGGGGGCATCTGCGTGGGAGAGCGTTATTTCTGTGCCTTGGGCGTAGTATTCGGTTTGGTCGTCGGCTATGTATGTGGGTTTGGCGGGGCTTTCGATGGCGATGTCGTCGTCGGCGAGGGTGATGGTGTGGATAGATACCGCGCCGTTGTTTTCGGTGATGTCTGAGGTGGGGGTGTTCTCGTTGCCACCACAGCCTACGTTGGTCGCGTTTTCTATGACACCTACTTTGCAGTTGAGGTAGTAGTTGTTGGAGAGAGTAGAACCACCATAACCATTATCGCCAACTATTGCGCCGCAAGATGCATCTGTGGCTGTGATTGTGGCTCCGTCAACAAGGTTGTCGGAGAGAGTGCCGGGAGAATCTGGATCCCCACTATTAAAGCCAGCAATACCGCCAACATAACTACTACAGTTAATTGTAGCGGCACTTGTACAAGATGAAACCGTACCCTTATTTTCACCTACTATGCCGCCGTAGTTATTACATCCAGTTCCTTTTGAGGTAATTTTAGCGGCACTTGTGCAATATGATACCGTACCTTTATGGTTACTACCTACTATGCCGCCGTAGTAATCACAAATGTTTCCTTCTGAAGCAATTTTAGCGGCACTTGTGCAATATGATACCGTACCATTGTTGGTTTCACCTACTATGCCGCCGAAATACCAACATTGGTCTTGTTTAGAAGTAATTGTAGCGGTACTCGTACAATGTGAAACCGTACCATTGTCGTTATTACCTACTATGCCGCCGAAATATACATTATATTCTCCGTTAGAAGCAATTGTAGCGGCACTTGTACAGTTGACAACAGAACCTTTGTGGTTATAACCTACTATGCCGCCGACACTCGCTTTGCCAGAGATAACGGCATCTTGGAGTATGATATTCTGAACTTTTGCTCCGTCCAGTGTGCCAAAAAGCCCTTGACATTCTTCTTCGGGCTTGTTGATGTTGATGCCGCTGATAGTGTGCTGTTCTTTGTCGCCATATTTGCCGTCGAATATTCCGCAAAAATATTTTACGTTTGTTCCTATTGCAGTGAAGTTGTTTTCTGTGCCGTCGTATTTGATGTCGGCTCCGAGGACGAAATATGTGCCTTCGTATTTGGTGCCAGAGTTAACTTTGGTGGCGAGGAGGTCGAGGCCGGCGGGGGTGGTGATTACGTAGGGGTAGTATTCCGAGCCTGTGGCGTTGTGTTTTTTGATGCCCCAAACGTCGGTGGTAACTGCCGCTATTGTGATGTCTTCGCTTGGCATCAGGTAGGGTTCGCCGCCGATTTTGCTGCCATTGGCGGTGAAGTAATCGAATGTATAGCCTTCGGGCGTTGCGTAAGAGAGCGTTATTTCTGTGCCTTGGGCGTAGTAGTTGGTTTCGCTGACACTATGATTGGGCTTAGCCTCGAAATTGATGAGCGGGTCGTTGCACGAGATGGTATGCAACGTGGTGAATGTAGTATTAGTGAAGTCGAGGTCGGCGGCGGGCATTGTTAGCGTGGCAGTGCGACGGTCGGCGGCGGGGGTTGCATGGTTGTCTATGTCGGCGATAATGTCGGCGTCGGCAACTACGGTGAGGGTGATTTGGTCGTTATTCTTGAAGTATTTTTTATTGTCGTAAGTATTAAAAGGGACAACATTTTCAGCGAATTGGAGGTTGTCGGGTACGCTCACGGTGTGGACTTCGTAGGTAGTGGCTCCAATGGTGATGTCGTCGTCTGGCATCGTGAATGTGGCAGACCTTTTGTCGGCGACGATGTCGCTATATACACCTGTGATGTTGTCAATCATGTGGTTTGGGTTGGCAACGGAGAGGGTATAGGGTTCGCCTTTTTTGTAGTAGTTTTTGTCGCCGATTGTTTTGTATGCCTTGCTGATGATAGTGAGGTTGTCGGGGACGCTCACGGTGTGCACTTCGGATGTAGAGGCGGAGATTGTGATGTCGTTGCCTGGCATTGTGAATGTGGCGGTCTTGTAGGTGGATTTGTTGATTTTTACTTCTACGCCTTCTATCGTTACTGCGTCGATGATGTCGTTTTGTTTGACGGTGATGAGGACACAAGTTACGCCTTTGGTGTAATACTTCTTGCCGTCGCCGATGCTGATTGGGTCATCGTCGAATTGGATGTTATCGGACTTTATCTCGGCGGTGTAGATTTCGTGGAGCGATGCGGTGATGGCTACGTCGGCTTCGGGCATTGTGAACGATGCGGTGCTGCGAGCGGGTGTTGCAACGGTGATGAGGCTGCTGTTTGCTTCGCCGCCCACGGTTGCAGAGATGGTTTTGATGTAGTTGTACGGTGCATTTAGGGAGAGGGTGATTTCTGCGTCGGGCGTGTAGTAGTATTTGTTGCCGATTTTGCAGATGGGGTTGTCGCTTGGAGTGATGTTGTCGGGGACGGAGACGTGGTACATGGGGATTGTTCCTCCTTCCTTGTCGGAGGAAGAATAATTATTACCAGATTTGGTACATCTACCGTGTCCGCTGTTGATGCGCGTGCCGCCAAAGGTTACATTGCAGTAGTAGTTGTCTGTGAGTGTACCCGCCGAATATAATCCACAGATGGCGGCGCAGTCGGCAACCGATGTGCCTGTACCTGCATCATTGCCTCTTACATTAGGCAATTTGGCGTTGATTACTTTGTTGCCGGTCAAGGATGCGGAGTTACCGCTCAATCCGCCAGTAATTCCGCCGATTGAATTGGATTGCATAGAAACACTGATGGAGACGCTACTGGTACAATTAGTGATGCTGCCACCATTAGTTAATCCGGCTATGCCGCCAAAATATTGGGGGTCGTCAGAAATACGTGCGGCAGTGAGAGATACGGTGCTGGTTACGGTGCAGTTGTCGATTGAGCCACGGTTGCAGCCCGCGATGCCGCCCACCTCCCTGTAGCCTAAGAAGGTGCAGTCGTCAACGGTGAGGTTTTGGATGGTGCCAATGTAGTGCTCATTAGAATTGTCAATACTGCTGACATATCCGAACACGCCCACATATTGCAAATTTTGGCCTGTTCCGTCGATGTTGATGCCGCTGATTTTGAGTTTGTTGCCGTTGTAGTTGCCATAGAAACGGTATGATGTGTTACCGATGGGCGCGAAGTTGTTTGTAGTGCCGTCTAATGTGATGTCGGCGGTTTGGATGAAGTACTTGCCTTTGCTGTATTCTGTGTTGTTGTTTACAGCGTTGGCAAGGGCTTTGAGGTCGTCGGCGGTGGCTATTTTGTACGGGTCGTCTGACGTACCTGAGCCGCCGCTGAATGTTGGTAAATCTTGCGCCCAAGCGTTTGTGGACGCAACGATTGCCACGAGCAATGCGAGGATTGCCCGGGCGAGGTGTCGTGTGGTTGAATATTTTTTCATTTTTTTATTGTTAAATTATTTGAATTTTGGGTGCAAAATTAGCAAAAAAATTAAAAAAAAGGTTGACAGGGAGGGGAAATAAATTAAATTGCCGTGTTAGATAACGTCTTTATGAGAGATAAGCCTCGTCCGTTTCTTTCTTGCTTACATATCCTCAATACACAATCC
>JAEEGL012764624.1_pt1 | contig 19934 bp, 14 predicted proteins | sample 9134231 | NCBI WGS metagenome assembly JAEEGL01 (sample SAMN16246548, study PRJNA631951) | gut metagenome | biome: gut microbiome; feature: rumen; material: fiber-attached | host: Bos | place: Iran: Karaj | collected 2018-10 | reverse complement strand
ATATAAAAAAATTAGAAAAAGAGAGAGAAAAAGAAGAAATGAATAAAACTGGTTATACTCAAAAAGAAATAAAGCCTGTTACAAAAGAAATAAATAATTATAAAGAGCAAACAAAAAAAATTCAAGATGAATTAGATAATGTTTATAATAATTTAAATATTCATCAAATTGAAAATGATATTAAAGAAAAAAGAATATTGTTAAAAGAAATTAAAAAAGATAATTTATTATTAAAAAAAGCAACTAAAGGACAAGAAAAAGATATTAATGAGTTTAATAATAAAAATTATCAAATTGATGAAATTGAAGATTTAAAAGAAAAAATAAAGAAGTCAAAAGATGCTTTAAAAATAACAAAAGATTTTTATAAAGAGCAAGAATTAAAATTAAAGGAACAACAAAATCAAATTGATAATTTAGAAAAAAAGAAAAGAATGATAAAAGATAATATTGAATTTCAAAAAAAGAAAAAAATAAAAAATGAAAAAAATAAAAAAGAAAATGAAAAAGAAGAAAAAGAAAAAGGAGAAAATAATTATGAAAAAGAAGATATATATACTTTAGATGATATTAAATTAAAATTAGCAGTTGAAATTGATAATGAAGAAAAGAAATATAAAGAAGAATTAAATAATCAAAAAATATTAATTGAAAGTTTTAGTAAAGATATAGAAATTTTAAAAATAAAATTAAAATCAATTGAACAAACAAAAAGAATGGATGAATTAAAAAAAAAAGAAGCCCAAAAAATAAAATTAAAAGAAATTAAACAAAAAAAATTACAAAATCAAATGATGAATAATAATAATATGATAAAAATATATCAAAATAAAAAAAGAGGTTATAGTCGTGATAATGTTAATAGAAGATTTAATAATCTTAATAATTATAATAATAATACTAATAATAACTCTCAATGGCCTGAATTGTCAACTTTGAACAATAAAAAAAGAAATTTTAATCAATTTCGAGAAAATAAAAATGATAAAAAATTTTCAAAGCCTTTTGAAATAAATAAATTTTTTCAAAATAATAATATCACAGAAAGAAGACCTCATACTCAATTAGGAAATTTAAATGATAGAAAAAAGAAATTTTCAACTTTAAATCAAATAGAACAATTAAAATTTGATATTCAAAAAGCTTTAAATAATAATGCTCATCTTTTTGATAATAACATTATTAATAATAATAATAATCAAGTAATTAATAATAATAAAGGTTTTGATAAAAATAATGAACCAAGTACTATTATTGGAAATAATGTAAATAATGATATTTCTGATATTAAAAATGATATTGAATATTTAAATGAATTAGATGTTGGAAATTTAGATAAGTTTTCTATGAAACAAACTGGAGATTTAAAAAGAAAACCTTTTGAAAAAATTAATTTTAAATAACATTTTTTAATTATATATACATTATAATAAATTCTTTCTTATATTTTTATTTTAATTATATTTTTAATTTATTTATTATGAATAATAATCTTCCTAGTATTATTCAGTGTTCTTCAAATTCAAAATGCTTTTATATTTTAGATGAAATACTATTAATTGGGAATGATAAAGGATTTGTTGAAATTTTTGATTGGAAAAAAGAAAATAAATTATTTGAAATTGACTTATATTCAAATAAAGATTTAATAGAAAATAAAGAAAAAGATAATAATAAGCAAATTATAAATATAATTTTATTATCGAAAGAGAAATTTGATTTTTTAATTCAAAGTAGAGGAGGAGAGATTTTTATTGGGAATATAGACATTAAAAATTTAAAATATAAACAATATAATAAAATTGAAACTCAAATAGAATCTTTTACTAAATTTAAAATATGTTTTAATGAAGAAATAAGGAAATCAAATAAAAAATATGTTGAAGATTATAAAAATGAAAATTGGAAATTTTCAATTATAACACCAAATGAAAAAGAAAACGAAATTAAAATATATGAAATATCAAATAATTATTTAGTTCTACATGGTTATATTAAAAAATTATTTTTTTCTAATGAAGAAGAAAACAATGATTCTGATTCAGATTCATCAGATAATGGAAATGCAGAAATAAGAAAAAGTTTAATATGTAATATAATAATAAAAGAAAGTAAAAATATTATAATTATTGCTTTTGAATCTTCAACAATTGGAATATATAATTTAAAATTAGAACATATTTCTCATTTAAAATTATTTAAAGAAAAAGAAGAAGCAATAATTACAACTTCTTTATTTGAATTTAATAATGAAATTTTTATTTGTGTTGGTTTTTTTTCTCCTAATTTATTAATATTAAAATTATCAAAAGATTATAAATTAATTTCAAAATATAAAAATATTAAAAATGCTTGTTCTGATTTAAAACAAGGAATTTCTTCAATAATATATGGAGAAGGAAAAAGAGAAGATTTATTATCTGAAGAAAATGAAATAAATAAATTTAATATATTATTTATTGGTTCATATGATAAAAGAGTAAAATTATTTAATTTAAATAAAGAAAATAATGAAATAATTTTTACTGATATTGGTAATATAATAACAAATAGTAACGGAATAATAAATCAAATTTATTTTTTATCTTCAAAAGAAAAAGAAAATGAATTAGATATAAATTATTATCTTTTTGTATGTTGTGAACAAAGATTATTTTATATTTATTTAATTGCTTAATTTATATTCATAATTTTGAAAATAATTAATTAATAATTTAAAAATGTCTAAACATGTTTTATATAATAAATATTATAAATCAGATATTTTTAATTCTGAAAATATAAATCCTATTGAAAAACCTTCAAAAAAATATTATCCAACAACATTTCAAAGAACAAATAGTGATATATTTAATATTGATAATAAAAAAGATGCTTTTGAAAATAAAATAAAAAATATGAAAAAACAAAATAAACCTCATTCATTATATAATAGTAAAAGTCAAAGTGATATTTTTTTTACAAAAAAACCAATTAAAAGAGAAAATAATAATAGTATAAATAATAGAAATCTATCAAATAGATCATCTGTATTTTCTCATTGTAAAGAAAGAGAAAAACCAGTTAAAAAAAATTTAGATGATTTTTATAATCCAAATAAATATTATTCTAAAGATACATCATTTAAAAGATTATGTAAACAATTTTATGAAAGTGAAAATTTAAATTATTCAAAAGATAAAATATCTTCAAGAGGATATATATTAAATGAAAACAATAAAATAAATAATTCAAATGAAAAAAGAATTTTATCTCCTTATAGAAAAAAAATTCCTTGGAGTGAAATTAACAGTACTGGAGTAAAATATATTAATCAAGAAGATAAAAGTGGTAATTTATGTAAAAGAAATAGAATTAATGTTCAAAAATCTAATATTTTTTTCCAAGATGATAATATTAATGTTTATAGTAATGATGATATTAGAGTAAATAATAATAGTAATAATAATATTAATTATAATAATTATGATAATAATTTTAAATCTTATGATGGAAAAAATAAAATTATGAGAATTAATGTGAAAAAAATTGATGATAAAGAAAATGATAATAATATAGAAAATGATAATAATAAAAATAATGGTTTTCAAACTGATAGAACTGATTATAATGCTTATAAAACAAAATGGGAAAAAACTTTATTAGATTGGAAAAATTCGGATACTGAAATAATGTTTGCAAAACATAATGATAAAAGAAATTTATCAAATTGGGAAAGAAAACAAAATGAATTAATGGAAAGTTCAAAATATTATAAACCAAAATATGAATTACCAAAATCAAAAATAGATCAAAATTCAATAAATTATGATAATAGATTAAATTTAAAAAAAATAAAAAATATTATTGATTCACAAACTAATTTACCTGAAGATCAAAAAAAAAGATTTATGTTAAATTCATCATCTTCTTATTTATATGATCAATCTTTTTATGAAAGAAATATGCAATATAAAAATTCACAGAATAAAGAAAAAGAACATGAATATGTTTTAACTCCTGAGAAATATAAAAATGAAAAAAATAATTTAGATCTTGTTTCAATAAAAAAAATATTAAGAGATAAAGGTTTTCATATTTATGATATTTCAACAGTAACAAATAATATAACTGGGAATAATAAAGAAATAAAATTTAAAATTAGAGAAAATGAAGGGGAAAAATATAAAAATCATATTTATAATATAAAAGAACAATTATTAAAAGATAAAGGGATTAATATGGAACCAGTTAAAAAAATTAGTGTTAATAAAAAATATAATCCTAGTTATGAAAATCAATTTTTTGGAATTAATCAAGTTTATCCTGATGAAAATGATAGAAAACCAAAAAAGAAATTTAATAACGATAAAAACACTAAATTCACTGATGAGTTTAAACATATTGATGGAAAATATAAAAATAGAGGAATTAAAAGTCTCAGGGTTGATTTTTAAATATTATATTTAGATATAAATGTATATTCTAATTAGGGAATTTAATGTTTTTTTTTTAGAAACCATTTTTTTGAATATTATATTTTTATTAATAAATTAAATTTTAAAAACATAAAAAAAATATATTATTTTCAAAATAAATTTCTATTTTCTTTTTAGTTCATATTAAATTTTTTAAATATACAATTTTTAAATAATGGAAAAGCAAAATCTAGATAATTTAAAAGAAATGGAAGTTGATTTATTTAGATTAAAAGAAAAAATAAAAGTTATTTATAATAAAATAAATAGAGCAAATAGTGAGAAAGATAGAGATGATTTAGTAGAAGAATTTAAAACTATGATTAATTCAATAAATAAAATTCAAAATAATTGTAATAAATTAGACAATATTTCTGTAGCAGAAGATTTTTTACAAAAAACAGATGATAATACATTTCCTCTCTTTGAAAAAGAATGTTATGAAAGTTTAATTTTTATGGCTCAATTATTAAGAGGAAATGTAAAAGGAATAACAGATTATAAAGATAAAATAAACTAAGTAAATAAATCATCTAATTCTTTTTTTTGTTTTATTTTTAAATTATTAATTACACTCAAAAATAAAAAAATATTATTTTTATAATTTAATTTTTATTACAACATATATATAAATGTCACACTTTAAAGATATTGATGAAAAAATTAAAATTTATGGACAAGAAATAAATGCTTTAAAAAAAGGAATTTTTAAATTACCAAATTATAACAATTATAATAATTATAATAATTATTATTATGATAATAATAATTATATAAATCAAGATAAATTTATTTCAAATTTTGATACTGTTGAATCTTCATTTATTCAAGAACCTTCTATGATAGAAAAAGAAAATTTTAAACTTCAAAATGAAATTTCAACTTTAAAAAATCAAAACATAAATTTAAAAGATACTTTAAAATTAAAAGAAAAAAATATGCATTTACTAAATAAAAAAATTTCTAGTTTAAATTCTCAAATGAATAAAAAAACAAATAATATGACTGATTTTAAAATAAATCAAAATTATAAAACAATAAATGAAAATTCAAAAAATAATAATGAAAATGATAAATCAATGAATGATATAATTGATAATAAAAATGAAAATAATAATATGGATTATAATTTAGAAATTGAAAAAATAAAAGAAGAATATGAAAAAAAGAAAAATGAATTGGAAAGTAAAATAAATGATAATAATAATCAAATGAATTTAATTAAAGAAAAATATGAAAATGAATTAAAAAATAAAGAAAATGAAATTAAATTAATTACAGAAAAATTTAAAAGTGAATTAAATGAAAAAGATAAAGAAATAGAATTACTTAATGAAAAACTCGAAAATGAAAAAAATAATAATGAATTAAAATTAGAAAACGAAAAATATAAAAAAGAATTAAATGAAAAAGAAGATGAAATAAAAATGATAAAAAGGAAACTTGAAAATGAATATAAATTAATTTCAAATTTTTTCACTTTTTATAATCAAAAAATTGATTTAATAAATGATTTAAATTTTTTAGATTATATTGCAAATCGACTAGAATTCAGTTTATTTAATGATGATTTAAATGAACAATATTCAATTCAAATAATAGATACATTTAATAATTTTATTTCAAAAATAATGTTAGATAATAAAGAAATGTATGAAGTAATAATGAAAACAAAAAATATAATAGATGATAAAGATTTATTATTAACAAAGCATAAAATGGAAATTTATCAATTACAAAAAATAAAAAAAGAAAATGAATTTTTAAATCAACAAATTAATTCATTAATGAATGAATTATCAAAAAAAAATAATCAACAAGAAAAAGCTTATCCTTTAAATAATAATTATTATAATAATTTAACAAATTATTATAACCCAATGAATACTTATCCAAATATGAATAATCAATTTATGAATAATCAATATATTTAAAAAATAAATAATATTTATTTCTTATAATTTTTTAAAAATAAAAAAAATAAATTTTAATACAACAAAAAAATGAATTTTTTTCTTAATAATTTAAATTAACAATATAATGGGACAAGCAGTAGGATGTATTTGTGGTAATGATTCAAATTTAATAAATCCAAAAAGTGATGTAACTGTAGAAAATCCAGAAATAATAGAAAATTCAGGAATGAAAGCAAGTATTTATGCAGCAGAAAATAATAATAATGAAGATAATAATGAAGATAATAATGTAAATTATAATAATGATGATAATTTAGATGAAAATGAAAATTATGAAAATGGTGAAAATGAAAATATAGAAAATAATAATGAAGAAGATGAGAACAATAATAATATTAAATTAAAATCTCAGAATATAAATAATCAAATAAAAGAAAATTCAGTTGAAGATGAATTTACAATAAATTTAGAAAAAATAGGTAAATTAATTCCCAATGAAGAAAATAATTCAGAAATAAATAAATATACAAACAAAAATATATTAGAAATCGAAAAAAATTTATCTGAATTTGATTCCTCAGAACAAAATACTTATTCAAATACAATAATAAAAGAAGCATATAAATTTGATAATAATATAATATATAAAGGAAGTTGGAATATAAATAATTATAAAAAAGAAGGATTTGGAATATTAATAGATGAAGAAGGAAATAAATATATAGGATATTTTAAAGATGATTTAATGGATGGAAAAGGTAGATTATTTAATAAAGAAGGAGATTATTTTGAAGGAAATTTTGAAAAAGGAGAATTTAAAGAAGGGAAATTAATATTAAAATCAGGATACAAATTAGAAGGAGTATTTATAAATGGGAAAATAAATGGAAAAGGAAAAGAAAGTTTAAATAATATATTTAATTATGAAGGTAATTTTGAAAATGGAAAAAGAAATGGAGAAGGAATATATAAATGGGAAGATGGTTCAATTTATAAAGGTAATTTTATTAATGGAGAAATAAATGGAAAAGGTAATTTTAAATGGAATGATGGAAGAAATTATAATGGAGATTTTAAAAATGGTATTATTGAAGGTAAAGGAGAATTTAGTTGGCCTAATGGAAAAAAATATATTGGAGAATATAAATTTAATAAAAAAAATGGAGTTGGAAAATATTATTGGAATAATAATATTTATTATGATGGAGATTGGGTTAATAATCAACAACATGGAAAAGGAATTTTTTATGAAAATGATAATAAAATTAAAGGAATATTTAGATATGGTAAATTAATTAAAATTGAAGAAGGAAATTTAAATAATAATAATAATGATAATGGTAAAGATAATAACGATAATAATGATAATAATAATAATAAAGAAAAAGAAAAAAAAGATATTATTCATAAAAAAGTTGAAGAAGAAAATGTTATAAAATTAAAAAAAATTGAAGTTCCAAAAGGAAATAAAAATATAAATAATCCAATGAATATGATGATTAAAAATAAATTAGGTAATAAAAAAAAAGAAAATAAAAAAAATGGAGCAAATGATTTAAAAAGAAATGTTAGCGTTGTTCCTGAAAGAGAATCGGGTGATGATGATAGTGGAAATGCTGATGAAGATTAAATTGATAATAGTAAATATTCATTTTTTTAGAAAATTGACTTTTTTGTTATTATTTTGATTTTAGTTTTTTATATATTTTATAAATAATATTTTTAATGAATAATAGATATAATAAAATTTTTTATCAATATTCTTATTTTTTAGAATGAATGAATATTTATATATTATTTCATTAAAATTTTTTTTTATTATGAAAAAAATATTTTATTTTAAGATAATTCCTATATGATTTTTGTAATTTAACAATAAATAATTATTATTAATCATATGATTTTAATCATATTGTTTACTTACTTATAAAATGCTTAGAGCTTTATTTAATTGAAATATCGTTAATTGACATTATTTAAATTGTAGTAATTTTTTATTTTAAAATAATATTTTATGGTATTATTATTCAATTTACAATATGATTTACATTTCTTTATCTTTGATTATTTTAATAGACTTATATATTTATGAAGATTTTTATAAAAAAAATGTAAAAAATAGTAAATAATCTTTTTATTAAATAATCTTAATTATTTAATAACAATATAAATTCTATTTTATCATATATAACAGATAAAAAATTATTTTAAAATAATTATTTAAAAAAATAAAAAAAGCTTTACTCATAAAAATAATTTTTTTTTGTTAACACAAAAAAATTAAAATTAATGAATGAGGATGATTTATTTTTTAATACAATGGAATTTTCAGAACTAAGGAAAAAATATGAAGTATTAGAAGTGAATTTCCATAAATCAGAAATTGAAAATACAAAAAAAAATAAAGAAATTCAAAGATTACAAGATGAACTTCAAAAATATAGAAAAGTAACAAATGATGCTTCAACAGATTATCCTTGGCCAGAAGAATTTTGTGAAAGATGGAAAAAATTATTTGAATCAACTATAATGGATAGTTTTGATAATATATTTTATAAAAGTATTTTATTAGTTAGAGTTATTAATATAACTGTTAAAATTGTTTATGATATTGCTAAAGAAAAAATTAATGAAAAAATCATTGAAATTTTAAATTGTTTTGGTGTTGAAAATAAAAGTGAAAATTATTTAAAAAATTTTTTTAAAAAATTCCAGACTTGTATTTTTCAAGATTTTTTCAGAAGCATAATTAAATTTGATGATATTTTAGAAAAGAAAATTTTATTAAATATAAGATTAGAAATAGGAACTCAAAAAGGAAAATTATTTTCAGAATTAGAAATAGAAGAAATAAATAAAGATTTAGATTCAAAGCAAATTATTTTTTTTTTACAAGAATTATTTTATTTAAGTTTATATATGCATTTTCATGATCCTTTATTATCAATTAAAACTTCAACTGAATTAAGTTATAGTTATTTTTCTAAAAAAGATTTTATTTCTTTAGATGGATTTGGAAATGAAAACTCAGTTTGTTTATTAATTTTATCACCACCAGTTTTAAAGTTAAATACTTATTTTAAACAATTAGTTCCTATTGTTTTTATTTGTGAAAATCCAACTGAAGAAATGATTAAACAATGTGAACTTAAAAAATATTATCAATTAAGAAAATTACAATCTAAATCTTTCAATGCGATCGACACTCCTTTAGTCTTTAATTTACATAATCAAATTAATTGTGAGGAGAAAAATACTATTAATAGCGAAAAAAAAGATAATGAAAAGGAATTTAATGAAAATCAATTAAAAAATATAAATAATAATAATAATGGGATTTATGTTATTTCAAATATGACTTCCTTAACTACAGGAGCCACTTATCCTTCTAATAGAAATAATAATAGTTTATTTAATAATAATGAAAAAATTAATAACATTAATATAAATAATAATAATAACATGAATAATAATATTAAAAATAAGAATATTAAAGAAAAAAATAAAAATTCAAATGAAAATACAAAAAAGAAAAAAGAATATACAAGAAGTAAATCATCTATTAAGCCTTTCCCAGAAAAAAGCAATAGTTATAACATTAATAATAATTCGAAAAACAATATAAATAACAATGTAAACAATTATATTAATTCAAATTTAAATAACAATAGTGTCATAAATAATGATAATAATACAAATGTGAATTTCATAATAAATCAAGAACAATTATTTAAAAATAAACAAAAAAAACCAATAAATAGTAATACAGCAAATGAAAGTACAATATCTCAAAATAACAATAGCAATTATAAAAATAATGAAAAATTAATATTTAATGTAATAAACAACAATCAAACTCAAAATAATAATATAAAAAAAGAAAAAAGTTTCACAATATCAGCAGAAGAAATAAATCAAGAAGATCCAAGTCCTTCAAATATATTAAGATTAAAAAGAGAAATTGAATTAAATAATATTAAATCAAAATTATCTATTGAAAAAGTAGATAATAAATCAAGAAATAATTCAACTTTTGAATTTGATGGAAATAATAATACTAATAAAGTTAAAGATGAAAATTTTGAAAATTTTCCTATTAAATTAGTGACTGAAATTCATAATGGTTATTCTCCTAAAAATAATCAAAATTTTTTAAAAACTCCAATTCAAAAAAAAAGAACCAATTCTATTGGTTCTCAAAGTGAAAAAAGTGCAATTACTGGAGATTATAATTCTAAAATAATTGATCGAAGTTCTATTGTCTCTGATAATCAAAGACAAATCAAAACTACAATAAGAAAAGTAAATAATATTGGTAATTCTTATTTAAGAAAAACTATATCAACAGTTGAACAAAATAATAATATAAATGAACAAAATAATAATAATCAAAATATTAGTCATGTAAAAAACAATAATAATAATAACAGCAATAGTAATAATATAAATTATAGTAATAAGAAAAATGATAAAGTAGCATTATATAATATGGATATTTCTGGAAATAATAATTATGAAAGTGCTTCTTATAGAAGTAGTACACATAATTTAATTAGAAATAATAGTCAATCAAATGATAATAGATTACATAATATTAGTACAAATTCAATTTGTTCTAATCATGGTAATTCTAAGGAATTAAAATCTACTTATCCTATTTCTTCAAATAATTTTATTATGAATAATATAAATAAACAAAGTAATATTAATAATAAAATTGAATATTTCCCGAATAAAAATAATATTAATAAAGAAAGTTTAGCAAATATTGTTTTTAATTCGAGAAAAGGTTTTGATTATTCAAATAATCAACCAATAAAAACAGATTATGATAATTATATAGCAAATAATACATTGGAATGGCATGGACCTAAAAATGAGGAAAGTTCAACTTTAAATAGTAATAGAGTTGGTAATAATTCAAATACAAAAAATTCATATTTTTCAACAAATGATATTAAAGCAATGAAAATATTTAATAAAAATGAACTTCAAAAAAAAGGAAGTAAAACTTTAATTGGGAAAAAAACAGATAATCCAAATATTGAAAATCAACATATTCAAAATCCTAGAATTAAATCTCCTTCTATGAAAAATACTTTGAATTATAAAAATAATAATAATTTTGGATATAATACTAAATCTCCTAAAATGATTATTAATCCTAATAATAATTCTGTTTATAATAATGGAAATAATATTTATCCAAAAGATAAGAAGTTTCATTCTACTAATCAATTTAATAAATACAAAAAGAAATAATTTAAAATATTATAAATAATTTTTTAATATATTATGAGTTTATATTTCGATTATATATATAATAAAAAATATTCTGTTAAAATAAATAATAAAAGAAAAATCAACAATATTTATAAAAATAAAAGATTTAACCAAAGAAATTTCGTACCTTATTTATTTTTTCATTAACATTAAATTCCTCAATGTTTGATAAATAAAAAGAACTATTTTTACTCCTATCTAAAGTTTCTAAATTCATATATTCATTTTCTTCTTGATTAAAAAGTTTTTCATTATTTAATTTTAAAGAAGATAAATTTAATTCAATTTCTTTATTTTCTTTTTTTTTGAAATCAATTTCATTTAATAAATTTTCAAAATTTTTTTCTTCTTCTTCTTCAATAGCAAAATTTAAATTATTACCTAAATCAAAATTTAAAAAATTAGAAGTATTATCTTCTATATCTAAATTATTTAATTGTTTTATAGATTGATTATTATTATCCACAATATTTATTTGTTTTGAAGATTGATTATTATTATCTTTAAACAAAACTACATTTAAAATTTTAGGTTTTACTGATTTTATTGAAGTTGATTTTGATAAAGAAACTTCATTATTTATATTATTGAATTTTGAAAATTGGAAAGTATCAATACTTTTAATTGATTTTTTTGTATTTAATAATTTTGATTCTTTTGTTTTTTTTGAATTATTATTTGAATAAACACATTTAATTTTTATTTGTTTTTTTGTTGGAAAATTTGTAGTTTTCTTTTTTGAAGAAGAAAAACTAATTGTAGAAATTTTTTTTTTAGATTTCATTTATAAATAATTGAAAATAAATTATATTAATGAAAAATATATTTATTATATACAAGGATTATAATAATAAAAATTCAAATTTAAAAAAAGATAATAATACTTTATATTAAATTATCTGAAAAAATAAAGTATAAAAAAACATAAATAGCAAATTATAAATTACTTAATAAAAATTCTAATGATTACTAAAAAAATCAAAGAAAAAAATAGAAATAGAATAAAAAGAACTTTATATTAAAGTAACAAATGATAACAATTTTTTTAAAGGAATCAAAATATTAAAAATAAATAAATTTATTTATCAGGAGGCGCAAATTGTTCAAGAGGAGGATTAACAGCATCATCTTTATCAAGAACTTCTTTAGCATTATCTAATTGTTTTTTAGCTTCAGTAAAATCTTCTAAATTTTTAATTTCTTCTCTTGCTTTTCTAATATCTTCATCATCATCATGTGTTTCAATAGTTTCAATATATTCTTTTAATGCTTCATATGATTTTTTTAAAGTTTGAAAAGAAGAAATTTTTGCTCCATTACATTCATATACACAATCATTTTGTCTTTTAATTTCAAATTCATCTTTTTTTTCTTCTTTTAATTTTTCTAATTTTTCTTTTTCTTTTTCTGTTTCTTTTACATATGATATATATTCTTTTTTTGTTCTTTTTACTGCTCCTGATTTTCTGATTAAATCTCTTTTTAATTCTTTTATTATTTTATCCATTTTTTTTAATAATTATGATTTTTTTTTTTGATTTAAATTTTAAATTAGGTTTTTATATTATTTATTTTTATTTATTATAATTTCTAGAAATTTTTTTTCATTTTTTTTATTTCTATAATCCTTTAAAAATTAACTTTTTTATTCTTTTGAAATTTCTAATAATTTTTCTATTTTTTTTTTACTTTCATCATTAATTCCATTTATATTTTTTGCTTTTTCTAAATCTTTTTGAGCTTCGAATAATTGTTGATTATAAAAATAAGTTTTGCCTCTTAAATAATAAAATTCATCATTTTCATCTTCTTTTCTTAATTTTTCAGCATTATTAAAATCATCAATAGCATTAGGATAATCACCTTTATTACTTTTAGCAACTGCTCTTAATAAAATAGCTTTATAATTTTTATCATCTTTTGATATTGCTTTATTTAATAAATCAATTGCTGTATCATAATCTCCATCTGCTATTGCAATTAATCCACTTTGAATAAAATCTTCCATTTTTTTATTATTTTATATATTATTTATTCTAAAATTTATTTTTAAATTTTTCTTTTTTTAAATTTTTTTTCTTATTAAAATGTTTAATGATAATGAAAATAATCCTTTCGATTTAGCTAATGATGAAATTAATACTGATAGAAATAATTTATTAAAAACAAATGAAAATAATAATAATGAAGATAAAGAAAGGATAAAAAAACTTTCTATTGAACTTGCTAAAGAATTAGTTGATAAAAAAACTCTTCAAACTTATGGAACTAGTTTTAATGAAGGAATGACTCATGATTATATTAAAACTTTAGAGAAAAAATATTATATTCTTAAAAAAGAATTTGATATTATTGATAATAATTCAGACCATAAATTATCTTTTGAAGAATTAGAAAATTTTTTTTCAAATAAAAAAATTAATAATATAGTAATAGATAGAAATTATATAGAAAGATTATTTTTTCTTTTAGGTAAAGAAAAAGATAATGAAATATCAATAGAAGAATTTATAATTGCATATATTAAACTGGAAGAAAAATTAAAATTAAAAAATAAAAAATTACAATATCTCTTAAATGAATTAAAAGAAAATTTAAAAGAATATAATGAAAGAATGCAAAAAACAAAAAATGAAATTTTAAATAAAGATGGAATTTGTGAAAATGCATCTTTAAGTATAACATTATTTGAAGCAAAAGATATAATTCCATTAAATATAAATGAATTACCAAATACATTTGTAATATTTTCAGTTGAAGGAAAAAAGCAAAAATCAAATATAATAGAAAATTCATTAAATCCACAATTTTTTGAAGATTTTACTTTTCCAATTACTAAAAGAGGAGAAACTTTAAAAGTTGAATTATATGAACAAAATAAAATTTTAGGTAATCAATTAATTGGTTATGTAGATATTGATTTATTTTTATATGAACATCAACAAAAAACCGAAAATTGGTATTCTTTAAAGATAAATAATGAATCTCCTGAAGGAAATGGTTCAATTCATTTAAGATTAAGATATATATATAATTGGTATAAATATTATAGTGATTTAGTGGATAAAACTCAATTACAAATTAAAAGATTAAATGAAGATATTAATGAATTAAATAAATATTCTAATTTAATTAATCAACCTTTTGGTATTATTTTAGCAGGAGAAATTAATAATATTATTGAAAAAAGAGTTTTTGAGAAAAGTGAAGATATTTTAGATTATATATTTTCAACTAGAAAAAGTATTTATGTTATGAGAGATAGTGCTATTCAAAGAAAACCTTCTGTTACTTTAAATCCTAGTGAAACTAATTATGTTAATTTTAATAGAAAAACTATTTTATTAATTTATATTTGTTTAATTTTAAGTAGTTTAGAATTTTTAAATAGATGTGATTATTTAAGTTTATTATTAATGATTGGATTATTTATTGTTTTAAAAAGAAATAATAAAAAAGATACTGATACTTATTGTGAATATTTAGTTAGAGGAGTTTTAATTTCTGTTTTTTTTGATTTGTTTTATTTATTTTTAATTGGAGGAGAATTTAGACATTTTTATATTCAAAACAAAGTAAGTGCTTTTTTGAGTTTTATTTTTTCTTTTATTAATTTATTTGGAAAAGTAGGCTTAAGTATTTTATTATGGATAAGAAATACTCAAATGAAAATGATGAGGGAAAAAGAAACTAATAAAATATTAAAAAGTGATGTTCATGCTTAAAAAATTTTGTGATTATTTTTTTATTAATTTAATTTTTTTAAATTTAATTAAAAAGAAATTCTTGTATTTTTTAAATTTAAAAAATGAGTGAAGAAGAGATAACTATTTTTGATATTATTTTAGAAGATAATTCAGAAGGAAAAATAGAATCTTACATATGTCAAAACCCTTATAAAATTATATCTGAATTAGAAAACGACAACGTAACAAGTAAAATAAATAATATAAAAAATTTAATAAAAAAAAATTAGTTCTTCACAAATTATGTTTTCAAAACAAAGATACTTTAATATATTTAATAATTCAAAAATTACATATTTATATTCCACTAGATGAAAAAAACAAAATATCAGATTTTATTAATCAAGAAACAAAAGATGAAAAAATGACTGCAATACATTATGCTTCATTTCGAGGAAATGTAACATTATGTCAATATTTAAAAAACAATGGAGCAGATATATTAAAATTAAATAAAAAAGGACAAAATGTGCTTCATTTATCATGTCAAGGCAATCAACCAGCAACAATAAATTATTTTAAAGATTATATAAATATAAATAATAAAGATTATTCAGGATTTACTCCTTTAATTCAAGCAGTATATTCAGGAAGTGAAGAATCAGTAAATTATTTAATTTCATTATCAAATATTAATTTAAATGAACAAGATAATAACGGTGAAACAGCATTACACTTTTGTATATTATTTAATAGAGTTAAAATTGCTAAAAAATTACTTCAAAAAGATGCGAGAAGTGATATTAAAGATAATTTAAATTTATCTCCTAAAGAATTCGGTGAAAAAAATAAAAGTAAAGATATTAGAAGTTTATTTGAAAAAAAAGGAATTTGTGAAGAATTATTTATTAGACCTGAAATATCTGAAAAAAAATGTAATAAAAAAAATGTTATTTGGTTTATTATTTTACATATTCTTATTTATAGTGTTTCTTTTATTGTTATTATCCCTATTTTTAATTCAAAGAGATTTTTTTGGATATATTTTTATTCTTTTATTTTAAATTTTACTATTTATACTTATTTATCTTTTTCTGATCCTGGAATTAATTTTGGTTATAAAATAATTGATTTAAATGTTTTAGTTGAACATAAAGAATTAGGAAATATTAATGATTATTGTCCATATTGTTTAATTAAAAAAAATTTTAAAACTAAACATTGTTTAATTTGTAAAAAATGTATTCAACAATTTGATCATCATTGTTTTTGGATTGGGAATTGTATTGGAAAAAAAAATTATTGTATGTTTATTTTTTTTTTAATTTTTACTATATGTAATTTAGTCTTTAACGCTGGAATTTTTTTTATAAGTAATATTATATATTAACTTTTATTTAGGTTTGTTTTTTGGGAGAAATATAGAATTTGAAGATAATGATTATCCTATTTTATTTCCGAATCATCAATGGATTTATTATAAAGTCACAAGAAGAATTTTAGGTTTTATTTTATTTTTTATTTGTCTTATTTTTATTAGTCCTATTTAGTAATATTTAATTTTTTTTAATTATTATAGTACTTTATTAAAACAACATATTGATAATATTAAATATGAAAGAGAAAAAAGAAGAAAAGAAAAAGAAAATAATATTTAATTAATTATATAAATTTAAATATTTATAAAAGTAAAAAGATTTAAAAAGAAAAAATTATATATATTGAGTGATTTTTTGAAAATTATTTTTTTCCAGACTTTTATTTCCAAAATTTTTTTACTTACAAATAATTTTTCAAAAAATTATTATTTCAAAATGAGAATATTCTTTTACCTATTAATTTTCATATTAGAAACTTCAGAATAAAATCTCTCATTATAAACAACAAACCAAAACTTAAATAATTTATCTCTGAAAGTCTTAGATTACTCTATTTTACCGTTTTATCTGTTAAATATATTGATTTATTTTTATAAATATAATTATAACATTTCTATTTGAAAATGATAATATATATTGAACATTATTTAAGGCCACTAATATATTTATTAATTATTTTTTTTATTTATATTTATTTATTTTTTTATATTAAATACCTATAATTTTCCTGAATTAACATATGAAACTAATTTTCAAAAAAAAATTTTATAATTAATTATTATATTAATATTATATTTAAATTAAATAAAAACACAAATTCAGCACTAAAAAATAATATTAAATAAAAAACAAAAAAGCTATAAACATTTAAATTAATAATCATCATCTTGAATGATTTTTTTCATTACAGATAGCAATTTAGTTAATATAGAAGTTTCACTTTGTCCAATCGTAATAACATTATATAAAGTAAAAACAAGAGATTTTCCTTCTTTTTTTTCATCTTTAACATCAAAGTCACTTCCTTTAACAATATCTTTAATATTTGAAAAAGAAAGATTATTAACTTTCATTATTATATTTGCAATAATTCCAGTTCCAACATATTTAATACAAGTAGTCAAAAAACCTAAATGTGAATTGTAATGGTATTTTATTCTTTTAACAAATTCATTATCTATTTTTAATAATTGAACAAATTCATGACTTAATTTACTTTCTGGGTTTTTTAATTTTAAATATAATTTTAAATGAGCAATATCATTAATTAATCCAAATATATTATCTTGTTCAAATATTATAACTCCTCTATTTTTAGGATAATCAATATTTAAATTATATTTTTTTAATTTTTCATTATGTCCAATTTTTAAATCATTTTCTTTTATTATTCTTTCAGCTTCTTGTTTATCTTTTGTTAAAGAATAATAAGTACCAAAATCTTTTTTATTATTTAATTCATTAATTGTTTTAATAAAAATTTGTTCTGTTTGCTCGTTTTCATTATTTATACTTGGTGCAAAAGGATATCCATCAATATTTCTTAATATAATAATATCAACAGATTTAACTTTTGTTAATTCATCTTTTGATAATTCTATCATTTCTTTTTGTGTTTCTAGTTCATGAATATGTTCTGTTATTTTACAATCAAAATGCTGACTTTTTAATAAATATTGATAGAAAAATTCTTGAAAAGCTAAATATTCACTTTTATCACTAAATAATAATCCTATATCTTCTATTATTTCTCCGTCTTTAATTTGTTTTATAAAATCATTTATATTTGAACCTGAACTTGAAATATAATATTTTACTTTATCAAAAGTTTCTTCATATGTTTCTTTTAAATATTTATATGTTGGAGAATTAATATTGGGTAATTTATATTTAATGAAATTTAATTTTTTCCCGTCTTTATTATTATTAAATATTCTAGATAAACCTGCAATTTTATTCATATATAATATTAAGAAAGAATATATTTTTTCATTAATTTTACTACTTTCTGAGGTTAATAACCTAACATTTTTTCCTTCTTTAATAATTTCATATCTATCAAATTTTAATCCATTAATTAATTCTTCGAAAGTAGCACCTTCTAAAATTTGTTTATTGGTATTTTTTAATATAATATCAGAAGTAACTTTAAATCCATCTCCTAACATATTAATATCAGTAGTTAAAAAACCAAAATATTTATGTGATTCAAAAGGTATAGTTAAACCTAATTGTTGTATAATTTCACATATATTTTCATATTCTTCTTCAATATTTACATCATCTCCTCTTAATGTTCTTATTATTTGAAAATGATCAGAAAAATTTAGTAATATTACAACTCCAAAATCTCCAGTAGAATAAATTACTCTATATTCTGGGAAAGAATGTTTTAAACCTGAATTATGAAACCATTTTAAATCAAAGTTTATATCATTTAAAATTTTATCTACTATATTTTTATCTTCTTTATAAGTATATTTCTTCATTTTTGGAATAATATGTTCTTGCATTTTATTTTCTATTTCATTGACAAGAAATTCAGTCACATTTCCAATTCTATCATTTCCACAAGAATAATTATTAAAAGGATAATCTTGAATATTTCTTGAAAAAGATAAATGTATTTTTTGAATATATCCTTTTAATTGGTTTAATCCAATATCAGAATTTAATACATTACTATAATGATTTAATTTATATTCTTTTAATTGATTTATTTTAATTTCATGAACTTCTTCAATTATAGGATCAAAAATAGGTTTAAATACATTAACACAATCACTATCAGATATTATGCATCCAATTTGATCCTCAGGTAATAATTCAGTTATTTTACTTATTGAATTTATATTATTTCCAAATTTAGTTTTTAATTTTTTTAAATTTGAATATTGTTCTTTTGTGAAATATTTTTTAAATAAACTATTATTTAATTCTGTAAATTTTGGATAATGAACAACTGGATATGATTGTGGATAAGGTTCTGGAATATTTAAATCAAATTCTTTTCTCTCATCTTCTGACATTAAACTTGCTAAATATTTTATCATATATACATATGGGTTTTTATCCATTTCATGAAGTAAACTATTTAACATTTCACTAACTACATTTTCTATGTCATAATCTTCTAAATATTGAATTACTTGTCTTTCTTTTTCCTCTTTCGATAATTTCATTTTATCCATTATTTACCTTATTTTTTTTCTT